>Ga0065711_1001520_pt1 | contig 42567 bp, 22 predicted proteins | sample Hoacrofraction12_FD_59098 | JGI IMG/M metagenome (GOLD analysis project Ga0065711, IMG submission 59098) | Hoatzin crop microbial communities from Cojedes, Venezuela - Epithelial fraction 12 v2 (version 2) | ecosystem: Host-associated > Birds > Digestive system > Esophagus > Crop | place...
TCCCCTCCCTGCTCCTGCTGGCCACACTATTCCTGATACAAGCCAGGATGCCGTTGGCCTTCTTGGCCACCTGGGCACACTGCTGGCTCATGTTCAGCCGGCTGTCGACCAACACCCCAAGGTCCTTTTCCGCCGGGCAGCTTTCCAGCCACTCCTCCCCAAGCCTGTAGCATTGTGTGGGGTTGTTGTGACCCAGGTGCAGGACCCAGCATTTGGCCTTGTTGAACCTCATGCAGTTGGCCTTGGCCCATCGATCCAGCCTGTCCAGATCCCTCTGCAGAGCTTTCCTACCCTCGAGCAGATCGACACTCCCCCAGCTTGGTGTCATCTGCAAACTTACTGAGGGAGCACATAGGAAAGACAAATGGGAAGAGATACATGAGGAAACATGTGAAAGGAAATGTTGTTGGGGATGTGGATGGAGATGCTCTTGGAAAGAGGTGCTCCATGCCAGAGAAGGTACCTCTGAGGGGACTGCAGCTGTGGGTGACCCATGATGGGGTATGGACACCTCTGAGAACTTTGGCCATGGGCTACCCATACAAAGGCAGGGACACCCCTGAGGGACTGCAGCTTGTGAAAGAGGTATTTCATTGCATTTTGGTTTAATTTGCTATGTTTTTCTCTTCTTTTTTACCTTGGTACCCAATAATCAAAAGTTGTGGTTAACTAGCAATGAATTAAATAAAATTAAATTCCTTAAGTAGAGACTGCTTTGAATATGATGGCCTCTTTAGTGTCACCAGCTGGAGCAATGCAGGTCTGGACCTTCATTTGAGTGCTGCCCCCACACCCAGCTATGTGCAGCCCCATGGAATAGCCTGAGAGGGGGACAGAGGCTGCAGTGCAGTGGCAAACCTTTCTTTGAAGAGGGTGACCAAACTGCAGTATCCAATGCTCCAGCTGACCCGGCCTTCAGGTACTTTTAAAGGTGAATGATTTTGTTCCCCTGAACTTATTTCAGTTTGCTACTACTCACAAGTCACTTTTTAATGAAATGGCTTCAATTTGTCACTGAATAATAATAATCAAATTTTACTAGCCTTTACTCTGGCCTGGGAAAAAAAAGTGATGCCATTTTCCAAAACATGAGAGCTGTACGGCACAGAAAAAGCCTGGCACCTAGCCATATTACACTGTCGTATTTACCTGTGATCTTGCAGCACTGCCGCCTCAGGCTTTGCTGTATTCTGAAGAAATTCTGCATCTGTGGGAGGGCAGGGTAAGCTCACGTCCTCTTGCCATACCAGAAGTCACGCATTTTAGCTAACAGGAGATGATCATGGAAATGATAACAGTATGGCCAGTAGCTTTTTGCTATAAAAAAGGTACACTTTCTTGGCTGCCTCCAGAGTTTCTGTTCTTTGACCTAGACTCTTCACAACTTAGGACCTAGCGTGCTACCCTAGAACCTCTTGATTCAACATCTACGCTGCTTCATATTTGAATAGTAGCATCAGCTCTGTCAGTATATAGGCATTCCACTTCTTGCAGTTACACTAGTTTAGGGTTGTGTAGACCCTTTACTCACAGGTAGAGGAAACCCAGCTCTTTTCCTGCTCTGGAAACACAAGATTTATGTAGTGAATCTCCGTCCAGGAAGCCATACAAATTGGTTCACAGCTGTAGGCCACTGGAGAAAGCAACATTGCTAAACACTGGTTTTTAAGAGAGGGAGGGAGGAAAAAATAGGTTTCTGGTCAGCCTGACAAACCCTGCATGCTGAGCAGGTTTCCCTGCCTCCCCAGGTGCACTGGTGTACAGCTTGAGTATTGCAGGTTGCATCAGGCTGCGTGTGGATGCATTCAACAGCAGACAATAACATTTGTCTGCAAAACTTTGAAATGGAAAACAGTCCTTAATCAGAGCATTGTCTTCTTGCTTTAGGAATAACTAATTTTTTCATAGACTAACATGGTTTTGAGGTTTGCATTAATTAGTACAGTTGAAACTGAACAGTAAGCAGTGATAATACCAGGTATTTTTTCCTAAGGACCTACTAAATAAGATTTATGTTTACAGTAATTAATGAAAGGCAAATAATATTTATACATGGCAATGGAGGAATTTCAGTAGAATAGAAAATGTTTTATTTCTTCAAATAGAAAGAACAGAAATAGACAGCATCACAGAACAAAGTAAGTTGGGTCCCTTATAGCCTTCCCATATGTTATAAATTTCAGCCCCTGATCCTCTTAATGGCTCCCTTCTGACCTCTTTCCAGTTTTCCTTTCTCGTATGAGTAAATATACTTAATTACATGAAATAACAATTCCCGATAGCAAATCATGCAATATTGATGGAATCCATAGGATCCGAATAGAAGTTCAGAACTGAGATTATCATCTGGAATCCTTAATGGTCACTGAAGACAAATAAGCTCTTCTCAGCTGCTGTCTTTCTGAAGTAGACATTAACAACAGGTTAGATGACTTTTCATCCTAGACACCTCATGCCAAGGATGACTGGCTCAGATGGAGGCACCGCTTCTGTAGATATCTGAGGGTAGATGACAGGAATCCTCCCTCCATGACTGCACTTTGGTCTTTGCTGTGAAGGAAACACAAGGCACACAGTTTTGCACTGGAAGCCCTGCAGCTCCAATACTTCAGGTATTAATCTGTGACCAAAAAGATGCACAGAAAGTGTTAACCCTGCTTTGCTGCAAGTGAGATAGTGAATGGCAGAAACTTGGTCTCCTTATAACTTGCCAATTCACATCTAACATGAAGTAGCATATTGAAGTTGCCCTGACAAATAATTACCAGGAGAAAGCCTTCCTGCTTCTGTTCAGGCAGTGGTAATGCCCCAGCTGCTGGGTTACAGACATCCCATTCCCAGGGAAACCCCGTGAAGTTACTGAAGACAAGCGGCGTGATGTTATGGACTTCACAAAATCAGCACATCACTTTTTGTGTGTATTAAGGGTGAATTACCTGTGCTGTCTGAATCCTCACACGCTGTTTTTTAAAGATATGACCCCCTTAGAACATTGTGTTAACAGTAAACAATGCATTTAATTTTCGATATTATTTTAAATAAAATAAATCCTTTAAATGACTTGTAAAAAAAATGTTTCTCTTCACCGTTTCTCTTTTTTATTCTTTACACAAATGGTCTGCAAACATTCTCACATAACTACTCCATAGCCTGCAGCAGGCAGCTGCTTTCTCTGCTTGGCCAGTTTACAGGAACTTTTTTCCCTTGAGAGCGATTCATGACACGTCTGAGCAAGCCAAGAACTAGCCAAGTGGGACAGCTGGAATTAGCTTCTGTGCAGCTGGTTCTTCGTGCCTTCTCTCTGCACTATGCAATAGCTTCAGAGTAGCTGTGTCCATGGGGCTCGGTGGATTTGCACATAGCTTGTACTGGAGAACATCTCCCGCAGGAGGTGCCCGTGGCTGTCCATGGACTCTAGTGGGAGCTCAGGTTAGGTGTGTTCTGGAGTGTTATTCCAAAGATGCTGGAAGCTAAAAGTCATATCAAACTAGTAGCGGATTTACAATTCACATGCCTGTGAATTAAGACTCCCGTTAACTGGCTTTCATTTGATCGTGCCTGGCCATACCTCACCTATAAGCAACATGGCAGTGGCCTTAGGGACGCTGCAGGGTTTTCTCTGCTGGGGCTGGTCACTACATCTCCATGTGCCTGGGTCATTGGGTCCTCTAAGGAGCCCTGCTAGATGACCTCTCCTCCACCTCAGAACCAAGTGGCATGAGGTTTTCATGTATTGGAAGGAAGAAATTTAAGTAGTGTCTGGAAGGCTAGAAAAGCAAGTTTAACTGGGGATACGAGCTAAATATAGGCATACAAACACCCCTGGTACTGCTGGGGAGAACATACACCTGAAACAAACTAAGAGAGGAAGAACTCGATGTTCACTGGCTGTTACATTGTCCTTGCCTCCTCTCCTACACCACCATGAGTGTTTCTCTGCAGCCAGGAGCCCTTCTCCAGAAGGCTGACGTGCCTTGAGGAAAATACTTTCTTCCTTGCGGCATGTTAACTGCTGGCTGAGAAGAGGCAGGGGGTTTCTAAACAGCTCTGTCTGAATTTGAGAGAAAGTCACAGTCATTGTACTGATTTTTTCCGCCATTTCATTAGATTTGGGGGCAGGTGGGATAAAAAGTGGAAGCAAGACGGGTGTTACCAGCAGGGAAAGGTCTTTGGTCTGAAAATGGAGATGTTCAGTAGGTTTACAGATAGAAAGGACTCTCTCCTTCTCTTCACATCCAGCTGACTGATCCCTAGGATACTGCGGCAGCCCCCCAGGTGTTTCTGAAGGGCAGGAAATGCCACAGACCTGACTGATTTCCATGTTGTTTTGCATTACAGATATTTCTGTGGCAGTAAGAAACTTTTGTGTGAAAAAACTCCAGGTCCAGTGAAATCACTGGAGCGCTGTCTTTAGTATCTGCTCCTTCTCATTTTTCTCATTAGATGCTGCCTCTTTAGTTCTAAACCACAACAGCTTCTGCTGCTGTGTGAGCTTTTAGTCACCGGCTGCACTGCAGTGTTAATGGGGGAAGGCGGTTTCCACCATGTTGGACTGGGTATGCTGCAAGTTTACACAACCTGTTACTATAATACATGGAAGGAAGAAATAGCTTATTTGTGGTCCAAGTTAAGGGGACAACCAGTGGTCGTGCTTCCATTTTGACAGGACACTTACATGCGTTTTGACCTGCTTGCCATCTCGATTCTCACCTTTCCCATCCTAAAAGAAATCCTGGTGCCATTCCCCATCTCTAGCTCTGGACATTAAACAGAGGCAAGAATCTTAAGCCATCTTGTCCTGAATGTTCTCCAAACTAGTCTGACTTCCTCATACAATGCTCTGCTCCATCTCACTATACCGGTGAGCTTCGTCAAACTGCCATGCTACTTCTGCTGCCACAAATATTTCCCTGAGATTCTGTCAAACTCTGTTTGGAAAGGTGGAAAACAAGAAGAGTTTCTCTACATGCAGGTAATATAGAAATAGAAAAATAAGTAGGAAACTGGCTTAAGTAGGGGACTCACTCATTCTAGGAAAAAAGCTTCGGAATTCTTGGGGAAAGAGGCACTTCACGTTGACTTGATATTTTGCCTTTCCATAGCTTAAACTTCTGTTTCAAAAATGTTGAGAAAGGTATTTCTGCCCCAGCTGGCGGGCTTCATTGAAACGCTACTCTGGGTCTTACATGTTTTAATGGGATGCCGTGCTGCAGGCAGCATCCCTCCTTCCTGGCAGCGCAAGGTGTGCTCCCGGCTGCATGATGGCAGGGCACTCAGAGAGCTCTAGAAGGAACATCCCTCCTTCTTTCTGCACTGCAGCTGCGCTGCCCATGCTTCAGTCCAGCCTGGCTGGGGCAGCTAGGGCCACAGAGCTGAACAGATGTGCTGAAAGAGAAGTAAATGCTATATTCCTGAATGCAACCCACGGAGCAGATGGAGTATTTTGCCTAGCACAATTATGGCTGTTTTCTGGGCCAGTGCTTACACATCTGAGACTTCGCACCTGAATTTGTCTCAGCTGGTCCCAGCTGCCAGTGCCACGATGCTGGAAGATAGAGATGACCACAGCAGGAGGCAAATCTGTGGAGCAGGCTGTTGCTTTATGTGACCGTCTCACATACCCCTGCTATGCAGCTAACACAGGACAGCTGGACTGCCCTCTGAAGTGGTCTCAGTCAACGGAGCTCAATGCCTAGATAGCTACACGATGCGATGACGTCTTTTGCACCATTTGAGGATGTGGATTTAGTTAGGTAGCTGCCTTGGCATACACACATCAGCGTAGCAACTCTTGGCAAGAGAGCTCTGCGGTGCGAGTAGGGGCCCCTGTGGAAGAATTGCCATGTAATAATTAAATCAATTTGAAGAGTCCAAAAAAATAGCATTTTCTGCAATCCTGCACAGAGAAAGGCAATGAAACGCTACACTCCTTGCAGAATTGATGTGTCTTATCTTGTTCCCTCCTTTGAAAGTAGGAGAAAAATTAAGAAATAGTCAACACAGCTGGGCTTTTCTTTTTGTTTACTTGGAAAACTTGTTTTAACCATCAACTTTAGCAAATTTTGGCAGTTACAAACCTGTACACTTTTTTTTTCTTGTTTTGTTTTTATAGCAAAAAAACACAAGACAATACTGCCAACAGCAATGATGAAGGTACAATTAGTTTTCAGATAAAGGACTAGACCCACTCAAAAGTGATAAATCTTCCCTTTTGCATAAGATTGAATTTATTGTCATTGGAGAAATGACATCTCTTAAAACCTACTTGAAATGGCATAAAAATCATATCTCTAGCTTTTTGTGCAAAACACATTCATTTAAAAAAAGTCAATAAAAACATCTTCTTAAAAACAGAAAAAAGTTAAACAAAAAGAGCTGAACCCAAAGGAAAGTTACAGTACATTTTGAAATGATTAAAAAGTTTTCAAATCTAAAACTTTTTTGTTTTTTATTTTTTTGCTGTTACCTTAAAAGTTTAAACCAACTTTGATGACTTTTGAGAATTATACCAAACAAACAAATGAACAAAAAAAATGAAAGCGACCCGATTGGCATCAAATATCTACAAAAGCCTGGTAATTTGAAACCATTATATACAATATTTTATAAACTTCTTTTTAAACACCAAAACGTACATCTTTTACAAACCAGCCTGCTTGCGACAGGTAAAATTTACACGACAATCTTTTCCGATACAGTGCTTTAAAGAGAACTGGTTTCACTCCTAAACGTCTTTGTCACCTCCTGAAAAGCGGCAGTACGGGCTCGTTGCATTGTTAAATAATAACGATTGAGGCATTCCTATGACAGAAGAATGCTACAGTTCTGAGGGCTCCAATCTCTTTCCATAACACAGTTCAAGTGCACTCTTAACACTGGTAAAGATTACTTATGGCCTTTGTGTAATATGAGATATTTGCAATTATTGCTTTTCATTATTACGTAAAGAAATGAATTTCATATCATTTCCTCCCCTTCCGCCCATCCCTTGGATGACTGAAGCTAATTTACTAACTGAATGCCCCTTATGACAATGGAGATGTTGAATGTGAAGTTTATGAAACACAGGCTAAAAGCCATGGATAACGGGCAATGGTCTATATTTCTAAGACTTAAATCCCTGTTTGGTGTATTGAGAGGAACAGAGACACAAACAGGCAAAAAGCACAGTTTTACTGCATGGTAAATGATTGCAAACCATCAGAGAATGAACCTGAAGGTGTAGCGCTCTCGTTGGAAACCTATGAAATGTCCATTATTACTCAGTGAATAGCTCCAAAAACTACCAACAAAGCACAAATGTACTTTCACTACTGGTTTTAAATAGCTGGTTTTCTCCATTATTAAGGATGTTCCCTTTTCAAACAAAGCTCAGCCCAGCTGGTCCAGGGCACCTCCAGCTCTCTCTCCCATGACTGCAATTATTATCAGCTACAATAATTATATGCATTTATTTAGCTTTTTCAAGCAGGAGCTCGATGAGGAGTAAGGATGTGTTCTTAACCATTTGTCCCATCCTGCCCACATTTCTCGTTACAATGGAATTTATATTGACCCAAGATCAACAATTTTTATGTTATATTCTCAAAGTTTACAACCTGCCTGGCTCACAGAGACGTCAGGCTGCTGTAATCATCATTTCAGTGGCATGCATTTCCTCATCATGCAGAACCCAGTCCGAGTTTCTGACTGGAGGGGGTACCAAAACAACAAGGCTAGCACTACTTCAGACTACATTAGAGAATTTAGAAAAGGGAAGAAATAAATTCTGAGGACCAAAACTTAACTTGCCTGTGGGACATGCAGAGGGGGACAGCCCGCTTGAGAGATGAAGCACACAACTTTCTGACTTCAGGAAAACATGGCAGCAAAAAGTGTTTGACTCTAGTCTTGTGCTGCTCTATAGGCTAAAGAAACCTGCAGGAAAATTCAGGATCAAAGACATCACCAAGCTTTAGGAAAATAGCTTGACTGCATGGAAATCACAGTACTGTAATAAATCTCTGCACGGTAACATCCTCCTGGTTGCCTTTGTATGGTCCTACAGGAGGGCAACTTTATGGTGGTCTTCTAGTGGGGGTGTCCATTTGGCCACGAGCGAGGGAACTGATGCTGCGGCTCCTTGGTGTCACCTTTGGTCCCTTGCCCTGCTATAAGATACTAGCTCAGACAGCAATCACATCCAGTATCTATGGCTTCATAGGGAAGTTTAGCTTTTTTTTTAAAGGATATTTATAATACAAAGGCAAAATAATTAACATATTTAAGAAAGGTACATAAGCCTAATTTTTCCTTTTGCACAAGGCCATTTCATGTGGTATTGGCAGCATAAGTTATGTTGTCAGTCACTTTAAGGCTTCTTTCTGTTGCCAGAGTTATCAATAAGTCTGTCAGTGTGTATGACTTTTTCACCCTGGTCGAAACGCAGAGAAAAAGTATCCTTTTACTCAGACTCATACACCCCTGGCAAAGTCAGTGGTTTTTGACACAAGCAGGTACAGAATCATAGAATCATAGAATCATGGAATCATTAAGTTTGAAAAGACCTTCAAGATCACCAAGGCCGGCTGTTAACCTAACACTGCCAAGCCCACCACTAAACCTTGTCCCTAAGTGCCACATCTACACGTCTTTAACGCATTTGAATTATAACAAGTTGCTTATTTCTTTTGTTGCTTCTTTAAAAAAACAAAGACTGTCTTGATCCTAAAAGTTATAATCCACTGATACTCAAAAGTACATTATTAAGTCTACGACACCTCTCCTACAGATGATTCCGAAAGAAAATACCTTGTAGTGGAGCCATCTACAGGAATGTGAACTGAAATACAGACACACAGGATAAGTAGATGTGAGGGGAAGCTCTAACAGAACCAGGGACCTGGAAATGACAGCAGCAGCAATATAAAAATCATCGTACGGCAGAAAAAGAATTATATATTGGATGGAATGATATGAACACTAATTCTTACATTAGGCTATGACTGTATGGTTATCCTCCAGGTTAGAAGATTAGAGCTTGTCTGTGTAGAGCAGTAATTGAAAAGGAAACAAATTGGTTTGGATTAACAAGAGAGATGTCAGTATGAAAATCTTAGTCCCTAAGAAGCATTTCACCTTAAGATCTGCATTTGGGTCTTACCATTACCAAAAAGAGCCAGAACAAAACCAGAAAGGCCACAGAAGTATCAATGTTCACAGAGGGGCATCTGTTTGAAGGTGGATTAGGCCTGTCTTATTTGGAGGGGAGGAGATATTGAGGTATAGAAATAATGAGTGGGACAGAGAAGGCTGAATGGGTGGTCCTTGGCACCTTCCCAACAGCACTTCAATAAGCAGGCATTCAGTGAAATGAAATGGCAACGACATCAAAACAGAAAAAGTACTATACATTGTATTTATGCATAATTTACTAGTAAAACTCACTACCAACAAGATATTTCGGAGGCAACAAACTTGGTAAGAAACATTGATTTTTTTTTTTTTTTTTGTACGGCACTGTGATATGTCCCAGTAAAGTTTTGATATCAGTGTCTCAGGCTTACTGCAGAATTTTCACTACAGAAAACAGATGCTAAGTACACTTCATAACTTGCTGGGGGCTCATACAGAACTAATTGCATAATGGATAAAAATGTCTCACGCCAAAACTGAGTAGGAGCAAACCCTATATAAACTGCAGCCCGATGCTAAGAGACCATTACAATTTCAGAAAGTCACACCAGCTTTAAAAGTACAGCTAAATTTGCAGCTTTGTTTTTCAAACAAAGGTGTTCCTGCTTTTGAAGAGTAATTGCATCTGCTTTCCTGCAACACTGATTTCACAAACAATGCAAGTCATCCTCTATCCATGCCTCTAGGCTTCCCAAACCCTTTCATGGCCTATTGGCAAATCCTTCGGTTCCTTGCAATCGCGATACAAATTTTCATATTTTTTTTTCTTCTTGAAAACACAAGGGTAATAGCAGTGGAAAGGGGCTGAAACGTACCATGAGCACATTCAGAATATATCACTGTTACAGAAGCATGTTTACTTTGAGAAGACCAAGTGACATTCATAAATTCAATGGACAGGAACTATTTGCAGACAAGTACTCGACAATACTTGTATGTGCAGTACATGGTCTTTCTAGAAATTCACTCAATTTATTCGTGTACCTGTATAATTAGCTGCTTTCTAGTGAAGAATTGCTGCATGATCCCAAAGAAATATCTACACCAAACTTCCACAGCTATCTGAGCTATTGGAGGGAAGCAGCAACATATTGTACCTACCCCGAGCATTTTAGAAATCCTGTTTTATTAAAAGTGTTACAAGCTGCAGTTATTTAAATTACATTCTATTAATAATTTCTTTGTACTGGGGGCAATTTCTGAATAAATGCTTCCTGTATGTCAAGAAATGGCCCACAATTTAATTTTGGGTGAAACTCAAGTCAGTCAAGAACATGTTGCCATGGAATGTAACTGCTGAAACTATCTAATCAAGGTGTTTGACCAAGAGACAGGACCTGGAATACAGCAGAGGAAACCTGTTAATGAATCTGTTCATCTATAACAATGATTTATGTATTGAACAGCTTTTCAGAATGGCTGAATCATGCCATGGAAGGAATGGATTAAACCCCAGCAGTAATGCAGACTGCAGACTCACATTCACTGTATAAGGTACACAGATGCTGTAAAATGCAGTGGCAATAACATTTTCATAGCACTGAGCAACGGGTATGTATATTCTGCTTTAATACATTGAGTGAAAATCCCATATTTCCGTATTGCACTTGGCTGCTCAGGCCAACTCGGTGTGAAAGGCCGTTTACTCCAGTCAGGCTGAGGGAAGCACAAAAGCAATCTGATGCTGTGGTTTTCCTCATCCCACAACAATATCCTGAAGTGTGCAAAAAACTTCTGGAAGTCCTCAAATCCTACGAAATGACACATCCAGCAGAAAATCTAGGACCAGACCTCTGGCCGCAGCCCGTCCGTGCGGTTCCACCGACTGAGTCAGTTTACTGCAGCTGAAAAGTCGCGTGAACTCTAAGATGGACATTTGCCAAATGACATTAAGCTCAGGATCTGAGGTTAGTAGCGTTATATGCGACTTAATTGCAACTAATTTTACTGTAATAATTGTAGCACGATGACTGCTGTTAAAGAGGTGACTGCCCAAGCAAGGAATTTCAAAGAAATCAGCAGCGCTTTGTAGACAGTGAGGTTTCCCGATGTTTTCAGATACACGTTGGCATTGCATACAGAAGTCAAAGGAGACTGTGCATATGCAGCTGGGCCAAAACTGGGCCACTACTGGGCCAGATTCTGCCATTTCTAGAAGTCATAATGGATGAAGTTATGCACATGCACCTGACATCAGGTTTTTAAAAACGGCAACCAAAATAGGCTACTGTGGAGTAAATATGCGCTGTATATCTGTTACTCTGCATGCACACAAAATAGAATGAAATGCTACGTAACAAACAAAAGTACAGATAAATATTTATGGACAAATGACTGGTTGCTTGTCTTGGATAAGTCAATTTGTAAATGCTGTTTTTTCAGCCATCTGACGTGTTGTACACAGCAGCCTCAGTGATCAATTGTTTTCACTCTTTTGCTGACATAAAATTTCATGCAACAGTGTGTCTTGGAATGAACCATATGAGTTTCTTAATACTGTGGGGAGATCATAACACTGTAACACTTTTAATAACACAATATGAAAAAAAATATAATCAAACTTTGGGGGAGAGAAAGAAATTATTTAGCAATTATTGTTTTCCCCTGCCTCGAAAGCTGAGTTTTACTTCTGGCAATAAATAGAAGGTACATACTGTCCAGATTGTCTGTAACAATTTTGCCATGTATAATACTTAACACAATTGGTCTCTTCGTGTCTGCACATACAGTATAATTTCTGAACAAGTTAATAATGGGTTATACTGTATTTTTGCCTTGCCCAATATATATAGATACACCTTCAGCAAAACTTCTTCTCAATATTTATACTATTAATTGGACCAAATGACCAAAAAAAAAAAAAAAAGAAGACGAGGAGGAAGAAGAAGAAGAAGAAGGGAGCTTCCTTTACACTTGTGTCTGATGCTGGGTCTCCACAAATGGAATGTGAACATTTTCTAGGTTGAGTTCCTCCACACTTTCATAGTCACTCATGGCTACTTCGGAGTCATCAAAGCCGCAGCTTGCTGAGACATCAGAGGAGGAGGCATCTAGAGAGTTGTGCAAGGATAAGGGCATCTTACCTGCACTAACGTTTTCTGTGTTCTGGCTTGGGCCAACAGCAAAAGTACTAAATTCACTCCCAGCCTGAGAACCTGTGGTGTCCGTCTCATTGGGGAACTGGTGAGGAGGGAGGTATTGGCTAGGGTGGAAGTGCGGCCGTCGCCTGCAGTCAGGGCTGAGCGTACTTGCCATTGAGACCGGCTGCGAGGGTGGGAGGGTTTCGTATTGGTCCGGATAATCCTCTGGAAGAGGAGGTGGTAATTGGTCCTGGCTTAAAAACTCCTCTTCGTGAGGGGGAGGGTAGTCGCTGTCAATGTCGTAGCCACCAAGGTAGTAATCTGTTTCCAGCTCTCTGGTGCTGCCGTGATGAGCTGAGCCTCCGTCTGCCGCCTCAAAGTTGGGGACCTCCTCAATGTCAGACAAGCGCGCACTTGGCATCCAGTCAGAGGTATCCCAGTGATACGCTGCAGCAGGAAAGAGAACCACAGCGCTTAGGATGGGGCCACTACTGCAAACAAAGTGTCCTGCATGCACTCGCCTCTTAGTCCTGACAGCACGTTCAAATCACAGCATGCGCCACAGGCCATTGACAAAGGTCAGCCATGCTCTGACCGGAAGGGGAGGGAAGGAGAGTAAATTATAGTATGATACTAGTGCAAACAAGCAAAGAAACAAAACATGGCCACTCTCAGGCATTTTGCTTTTAGGATCCTACTAGGTTGTATTAGAAACTATGAGTCCAAAAAATCAAAATGACAGAATTCTCTGAGTTAATGCTTTTCACAGTTATTTGAAAAAATCTATGAATGAAGTCAGCATGCTTATGCTATCACATCTAGTCTTCCCTTCTACCTCCAGTGACTTCGTTTCAAGAAAGAAAGTGTGCAAGCAAATAATCTGATTGACTGAAAACCGGATCCTGAAATAAAAAAAGCGTCTGGCCGTTCTCATGCAACATTTGAACCCAAGAGAACTCAAACACAAGGACATGTGAAGCAGTTCAAGAAAAAAACAGATCAAGTCGGTGCCCTGCCCACCCCAGCCCAGTCCAACAGGCAGAAAGTGTCTCAGAAAAATCACCTCTGTTGTAGTTCTGTCCTTGATCCATAACAGACACTGTCAGATACAAAGTGAAAAGTAAAAACTGGTAACTTGGAGCTTGTTACCAGCATAGTATTACATGTGAAAATACAAAACTCTGCATGCATATTTCTAAAGTACAGCTGCCTCGGTGTCATTTTAATAGGATTTTTAATTGTTCTTTATTTTAGCGTGCAAGATAAGCTTGCCCAGTCAAATGCAGACATACATAAAGAAATGATTATGTCATGTGTATTATATTCCTTCTCTATCGTATCTTAATTATTTACCCTCACTGAACAGATATGGAATTACGTTAGAGCTGGAACTCTTAATACAAAAAGGGCTATCCACCATCTCTAAGGTTCATAATTGCAAAGTACATTTCTCTCTCACTTGTTCACTTTGAAACAGAAAAATAAGAATCTACCATTCTCAGGGCCGGTTCAAACAAATCTGGGCCCACCTCGGCTCAGATACCATGGTGATGGGCACGGTATAAGAACCTGAATAGAATAGAATACAAAGCCATTTAATGGGGCCGTCAGCTACAATGCCCCGCAACCCCATACCCACCTCCCGCCTGCACTGCCATGCTAGCCCGTGGGGAGGGAGGCATTCCAGTATGGAGAGGGTACAGGGGTGGGGGAGAGAGCAAGGAAAGAGGTTTTATGTGAGACAAGAGCGGGGAATAAGCCGCAGCATTTTCTAGATGAGATGCTCTTGTTCAGCCACATGGTACTGGGCTTCATGCACAAGGTCACCGGGCAAGGTCTCTGGACTGCGCTGCTGGAGGAAGTCTGGCCAAACAGACCTTTATGGCACTCCAGTACTTAACCTCTGGGATTCAGCCACAAACAAGGGCAGAGAAGACTGTTCTCCAGGCCTCCATCTACTAACAGCACTCTTGCCCTTGCTTATCGGCACAATGTGCATATGGTGATGGTGATTTCTTCGTTAGCTCATTAGCCAAAAGACAGTAGCTTTCCACCTGCTCTGCATTAGCCTGGGGTGAGGAGCGTTGGGGCTACCGCAGGTTTAGCAGCAGTGTCTGAACCGGCCCTAACCATCCTTCTCCTTCTTCACTTCTTTTTTGTAAAGAGGATTTTGCCATCTTTCAGTGTAATGACATTGCACCCGAGATGTGTCAGGTCCCTCCGAGCTGTGTGGTTTCAGAATCCATGAGAACCTCACTAATTTGCTGACTCACAGAACCCTGGCAGCTCCTGGGCGAAGGGGCCCCATCCTCCCACGGTGCCCAACAGCTACTCTGCCCGCCGTGCACCACGAGTGCTGGTGCGGCTAACGATTTGCTGCTTTCACCAGCTCCGCTGCAGAGCATGCAAGGTTTGTAAGTCTCACGTGAGGAACTGGGAAGTGGGCAAAGCATTTTCAGTGATGGCCTCTTGAAACTGCAACCAGACTGCCTTTTTCTGATGTGTAAATCATGATGGGGAGCCAATGTGATTGCTTAAGCTTTCTTTTAGAAAGGTAAGGCCATTCACAGCTTTCTTTTCAGCACTATTTCCTTATTTTTTGAGTGAGACTTTCTTTTTGAGTTAACCTTGGCTAATTCATTTTATTTGATAGCCAGAAGAATGACACTCTTACACTTCAGGCAATCAGTAAATCTACTATGGACAAATACTCAGGTGCCATCACTAGCTAGGACTAAAAGTGCTTCTCAAAACTACCATGACACAGCTCAAGAAAAAAATAAGTCAGTTCACAAAAAGAATTTACTTTACAATCTTTACGCATTATTCAGGTCAGATTGCCTGAAGTCTGCAAAATCTGGCTTAAATTTGCTACAGACAGAAGAAATTTTGGACTTGTGGATAACCTGAGTTGATGTTGAGCTGACGTTTTCCCAAGGAAAAGACAAATGTTGTATAAATAAATAAAAGTAATGTTTATCTTTGATACATCACAATTCCTCAGTGCTTTATGCAAGAGGAAAACAGTGATCCTGTTTTACAGGTAGGGAAACCAGTTCACTTCTAAGATGATGTGCCTGAGGTTACCCAGGAAGCCAGTGGCAGAGCTGCATGTCGGGTCCTTGCACCCAAATGCCATGCTCTACTCAATGGGCACATCCACCCCAGGGGAAAGGCAGTGGCAGGCAGGCTGCGTTGCTACGTGGCATCCACGGCCTTGTGTCTACACATCTATTTGACTCTGTGTTATTTGAGACAAACCCTCCACCTGCCTACCATCACTTTGCTCCTCTCTGCATGGTGCCATTGGAGTGCATCGCCCAGCTTTACTGCAGCCTGGGATACTTTACAGCCTTCCTGTGTCGTCTTCTGTTTCCCAGCTTCTGCGGCTAGGATAATCTCAACGATACGGCTCCATCATCAACCTAATGCTATTCTCTCTGAAGGCAGTGGGAATAAGCAAGCAAAAAGATTGACTTGAAGAGGATGAAGGCCTTGACACCTTTTCTACCACCCGCAATTACCCACAGATATTTTGTGGTACATCCCTCTGGTGTTTTTGTGTTTGCTGGTGAACATGCTGAGCTGCAAATCCCCATCCCCGCCACAGGTTTGCTGGTCAGTGTAGATTAGTGAGGTTCTGCTGGGATGTTTCACAATGAAAACAGGAAGCATCGTTGCATAACGAGAAAAAAAAATTAAATACCTTCATTTTCTATAGTGTCAACTACATTGTTGACAAGCTGTATGACAGTCACTATGGAAGCTTGCAGGGGAAGGAAAGCAGAAAATAAAGGGAGGGGAAGGACAGCTTCAGGTTAGTATTTAAAACACACATCATATGTTACCACAATAAATTCTCTCAAACAGACAGAACTGACATTGAAAAAAAGAAAGGCTGCTGACCAATGCATGATTTATGCAGTGGGTTGCAGGACATTTCATTTCAGTTAATCCCATACATTTCAGAGTGGTGACAAACTGCAAATCAGCATTTCCAGAAAGGCGTATGGGATGATGTGTATCACCTCATAAATTCAAGCAGACCGGCCAGCTGATTCAATTAACCAAAGCAGTATCTTGTCTACCTGACATTAATTTCTAATTCATTCTTGCTTAAAGGTCTCCAGAGACGGTGCCATGTGCTCCTAGGGATCATTATCTTGTAGACCATCACACCACCTGAAACGGTGCTAAACTCAATCTAGTTCCTAAGAGGAATGTTTTACTTATTTACTATTCACTGTGTAATACCTCTGGGGCATTAAGCAGTACTGCTGTAATAAAGAGGACAAGTCCAAGTAGGTTTGGTTCAGATTTTGATCTGTGTTTGACAGAGTATTTTCACAGAATGCTTTGTGTGTTCTCTGCAGGTGTTTTAACAAAACATACTTTTCCCTTGAAATAATTAATATAGACTGTGCAATTGTTTAACGTGGGGTCCAACAGGCTGACAATGTGTGGTCCTCTAGATGATCTGCATTTTGCACCAATCCTCCTATCTTTGAGGACCTGAAATAGACCCCACCAAAACCAGAGGGCAAGCTCTGATTCAGTGGGTACTGGATCCATCCCTTTTCCTTTGTCTTTAATTATGAGAAAACCAATTGCTTTGGAGCAGGCCATGAAGGGGACCAGAAATGTTGGGCAAGACATACTTTTTTGTTTCACACAGCCAATAGACTTAGAGGTCACAAGAAACATGCTACCTTTAATAGTGCCATTCAAGTATATGTTGAATATTTTGATGTCTTTGTTAAATTTTGTGCATGGGGTCAAGGATCTCACCCAATATCCTCAGTCCTTGTGAAGGCTTGGCAAAAACAGCCTTGGTGAACTGAAGCAGCTGTGTTCTATATCTACGCAGAGCGTGTTTAGGCCACCAACAGTATTGGTAATTGCACAAGGGAGACTTGCTTTGGCTAATGCACAATAAACGGTGTGGAAAAATAAGTGACTCCATGTAATTAGCTGCTGCATGGCTAGGAAAAGAGGTGGACGGCAGCCATAAACTCTAAGAGAACAACCGAGAGTGAAAAACAGAAGGCAAAATATCAGGGCCAGCACAGTCTTCATTGCAACTAAGGTTTGGCTCTGCTGAGAGCTGAGCAGAGCATGTTCATGGAAGGGAGGAAAACTTCTACCCCAGGCAGCTCAGTGCAAGGCAATACTCTTTACCAGCATTGCTTGGGGGTAGAAAACTGGTGTCATCAACTTCAGTTCCTTGGACTTCTCAGCACAACCAGCCACTGGCTTGCAGTGAAAAAGTAACCTAAAAATACACTTTTTTTATGCCCTGCCCATTCAAAATAGCTTACCATGGAAACCTGTAATTTGCCTTTGAAGTGACTTCTCAAAATATTATTGCTGAAAGTGGGCAACTTTTGTTTAAATTTGTGGCTAATAAAAATCTTTGCTTTTTGATCACTGCTAACTACTCTCAGCAAGACTAGGGGAACTGAGCAATTCAAATGCATTAGAAATAAGGTGTAAAGAATAAAAGTAGGTTCAAAATCACACCCAAAAAACAGTTTGCATGGTGAGACAACCCCTATTCGACCCAGCAACAGAAGGCTCCAAGCACCATGGAGAGGGCAGGAGGAGGCTGACTGCACCTGAAGCAGACTGGCAGGATGCGTCCCAGTGCTTCTCTGGTGCAAAGCAGGTTTCCCCAGTCGGAAGCGATTCACCAGTTTCACAGGCCAGTGTCAGCACAGTTGTTTGTACAGCAGCGTGACACAAGCCTGTCCCCATTGCCAGCCGTGTGAGCACCTGGCAGCGTTGCTCTGCGCTCTGAGGAAGGACCCTGGAGAAGGAAGGACCTTGAAGAAGGAGCAGCCTGCCCTGTCTTCCCAAAGGGCACGGATGCCAAATTGCACTTGTTGTGGTTTCACTGACAACCTTTTAACCTCTGCAGGGATGTGAAGGATTTATGGCTTCGAGAGGGATCTCCGTTAGCCCTTATGTACAGGTGAGTGAGCATGCATATGCTTATTTATGCCTGTATTTATATTTTAGGCTCTTTCACTGCAAACCTTCCCTGCTGCTGCAAGAAAACCAGAGCGTGCAGCCTTGCATTGGCCTCCGCAAACGACTCCAATGATTTAAGTTTCTTCCCTCAGTCTCTCTGAAGATGTGGATTTGTTTAGACCCTGAACTAGAATTGTTATCTCTAAAGGCCATATTTTAAATGCAGCTTTCACAAAAAATGAGCAGGCGCAGAAGGTCCAATCCAGCTTCAAGTGGGTACCTTTGTCACTGATTTAAATGGGGGCAGGATCAGATGCTTGAAAAGCCTAATTAGAATTTGGGAGATATAAAAAGTAGCCATGAACAACAAATGACCACCTGAATAATTATTCTAGAGGTATTTATAATATAATTATATATTATTAAAATAATAATAGTTTTAATAATTATTCTAAAAAACATTGAAAGGTGGGTTTTTTTGGGTGCAGGGGCAGAAAAGCACGGAGAAGCCTGACAAAAATACTCATGATGCTTCAGCCACAGCTGAACCAAAAGGAACTGCAAGTGCACTTTGCTTTAAGTGCTTTTTCCAACATTTACGAGTACCTAGGGAAGAGCTGCATGACATGACTGAGGAACTGAGTCTCCAGACAGTTCATTAACTGGCAGCTGAGGAGGCTAAGTACAATTTCTTTGTGATAATCTTTTTCTGTGTATCTGAATGAGGCTTCCCTGACATCCATCATCCCTCCTGGCAGAAACATCTTGCCTTTTCTCAAACCCACCACTCGACATACATGGGCTGTAGAACAAAGGTTTGCTCTGACTTTGTAGGCCTCTTTCAGGCTGTGTATGGCTCTGCCCATGTCACCCACTGAGATAATGATGTAGGACACGAGAGCAGGCAACGAACATGCACCGAGCAAGGATTTAATGGTGCTCTATTGTTTGCTGAGCTGTGATTGCCAGGGACAAGCCAAGCCACCAGGAACTGGCTCATCCACTCATTGCTGCTGCTGAGCACCAGCAGAGTTTTGTTGGGACCATGAATGAGACCTGGCAAGCGGTACTTTTTAAAATTCTCTTTGATTTGACTGATGAAACATGAAAGCCATCCTCTTCCCAGAGGGAAAATGATAGGAACTCTACAGCTTCACATGCAGCTTATATCTTGGCAATGTGATTCTGCTGTATCATACCTCTAATTCACTGTAAAGCTTGGTATTGATACAACAGCTCCAAGCATCCACGGTTTTAATTACGTTCCTATAATTTAAAAAATGGACACAAAGTGAGGGTTTGAACCCAAGACTTTCTGACTTCTAGCATCATTAAAGGGTTTCTAGATGTCACCAAAATGTTTTTAATAATATTACAAAGAGAGTTAAATAGCTTTGTCCCCAGCATAATAAAGATAAAATCATTTCTTACCATTATCATCACCAGAATCGGACTGGAAGGAGCTGAGGGACTGTACTTCGGAGTTGCTGCCTTTATTACTTCCTGCAAAACAGGTCACTTCTTCAGCGTCATCAACCCCTTTACCTTTATTGACAGCAAAAACAAAGCAAAATGGTACTCTCTAGGTATGCACATTTGCCTATTTATACCACAGAGCCATTTAAATCCTGCAAACAAGTAGCCTTCTATTATTTTTGTCAGAATAAAATTATTTCCTTCAGATAGAGGAAATGACCTATTAGCCAAGAAGGCAGCTGATGAAGATACCTAGACTTCTGAAGGCCCTTTCAAGTGGCTGACACCACTGTAATCAAGGAGGAAACATCTGTATCCAGTATTGCCTTTTTAGATGCCATGTAGTCTCAGCAGCAAAGAAAATGACTTTTAAATTGTGGTATAAACATCTTATACAAGAGATTACAGTTACATTCATCTTTACTGTTCATTTCCAAATTTGAGAGCCTCATTAAAGGCTCATTCAATGCTCAATAAAGTTACTGTGCATCTTTTTATTCATACCAGTGGCCCTTGGATCAGATTTTAATGGCTTCGTCACTGACATATAATAGATTATGCTTCAATGTACATTGCTTTTCATCAGGGACATTCAGTCTTGACAATTCTTCTACAGCTTAGAAATGTAACTGTAGCCTATGGTATAAATTCTCATGTAATTAAACACACAGGAATAAACACATTCAACTGCACATTATATGAGTGATAATAAGCAGCACAAAAAATTATTCTCCTTAGTAAGCACTGCAATAGATACCTGAGCTAACTACCAATGAACAAGCTCAGGCACTGCAAACACGTAAGTACAGCTCTCCACCCGGTAGCTGTAGATATTTCTACCCAGCATGGGGCACCTCCATACAGTATGGGCTGATTTGCTCCTGCTGAGAAGCAGGGCATGGAGTAGATGGAGCGAGTGCTGCAGTAACGAAGCTGCACTGCTTCCCACTCCTTGACAGCTGAGGTCCGTCTCCATGGCATGGCCTCATGCTGTGCAGAAATTCATACGGATACCAGCAGTGTCTGCGGCAGATACACCCAGGAGAATACAGAACAGAGCATGTATGGGGGCTGGCATGCTGATGCTTTCAATCAGCAAAATTATTTTTAATGGTTGAAAAGGTCAACCACAACACGACTGTGAAATACAGCCCACAGAAATGAAAACTAATGCCTGTTCACTAGAAGACCTCAGCCAATGTGTTGCCTTAGATGAAAATGTGCAGGTCAGGGCACAGGTATGAGGCAGTGCGAGATTCCTCTCTCTATTCCTCTATTCCTATTGTCTAAAACTACAGGACTATGAAAGTTTCTTCATCATGTAGTTCTATTTGATAGTTTTGATTGAAGCTGTGTTGCAATGGGTTTGGAGATACATTACAAAAAACTAACTACTAAAAAGAGAAAAGATCATACAAGTTCTTCGTATGCTAAAGCAAACATCTCCCAGTCCGTACGACATGTGCTGACTTGTAAGGATAGACAACGTAGGGTTATAACTCTGTCCCAGAAAACTGGTATTTCCTGCTATGACAGAATATGTGAAATCTGTGATATCTCCAGCAACTTCTTCAGGAATGGAGGGGGCACAGTGTTATCAGGTGGGAAAGCATCAGAGCACAAATAGGGTAATTGTAGGGATCAGAAATTTTGTGATCACTCTGATACTGAATGCGGACTGGAATGCAGTGGACTGAAAAGATGATCCTCTAAGTAGCGCATGATTTTCTGTTTCAGTTCATAGGCACTGGAAGTATAGAATCTGAGTTCGTTTGTCCCTGCTGCAAAACAGGATTGCTTCTTTCACGTTTAAATGTTTGGAATTCCCTCAGGAGACAAACTTTCCAAACCTAGCAGAGTTTATATTTAAGAATTCTGCCCTAAATTATTTTTTTCCAATAGAAAAATGATTGCATTGTATCACTTGAACTAACACTCAGAGCACTTATTCATATGTGCTTTCTGAACAAGTGAAATAAATGCTTTTAGTCATAGCACACAGCAGTAGAGCTCTTGTATGCCTACTGCTAATTATTTCCTTTCAAAATTAAACCGAATCACTTCTTGGAGAAATGTAACAATTTTAAGTGTATGAGCTTGGAGTGTTAAGAGTACCCATGCCACTGTACCTGCTGAACCCTGAAGGCAACCCTTACCTATGTCAGGAAAGAGTGAGAGCAGCAAGCGGCGGTACTTACTTTCTATCCCAGCATCCCACGTGCTCTTCCTGATGGAGTCACAGTCGGAGCGACAGGGAGACACAGCGGGCAAGTTTGGAGCTACGCTGCACACCACCACCCCCCTCCTGGCTGTCAATATTCGAGGGGACTCGGGATGAAATGTTGTCATCTCCTGGTGCTCCACACTAAGCCCATCCACTATCTTGTCCAGGTTATTCCTCGAGTCACTCTGGAAGCATGGGGTATAGGCCATCGGCCTCACCGGGACCTGTGGAGGCCCAACCTCTTGGTAGATGTTTCTGCTGTCTCCGCTGTTCCTGATGTTCTTGAACTGGATGCCATTGCTCTTGTTGAGCAGGGCAGCAGTAGCTGGATCTTGTACAAGCGTGATGTTGTTGCGGGAATAGTTCTTCCTGAAAACTTTCTTCCGAAAAATGATAAAGAGGACAATCAACAGAAATATGACAAACAGGACCACAGCTATTCCAATCAGCTCCTCCTTGCCGACATATGAATGCCCAGCTTGTATATTGGGAACCACCACGGGGCGAAGACCACAGTATTGCCCCACATAGCCAGGGGTGCAGTTACACAGAAATGAACCAAATATGTTGACACAGGAGCCACCATTTTCACATTCTTCTCTTTCGCACTCATTGATGTCTTCTTCACACCTTAAAAGAAGAAAAGGAGAGTTTGGAGTTTGGAGAACACCTGCAAACAGCCCAACTTGTACTTGATAACTTATCTTGTCAAAGTGGTACCATTGCAATTAACATCTTGCTGGTGCTTGGCAAATGATCTTATTATTATCATATTATTTAATGGCTTTGATTTTTTTCTACAGCTATTCCATAGCTTTTTAATACAATACAATGGAAACATCAAGAAGGAAATAAGAGTCTAAAGCATCTGATAGGAAGAGGCTCCCCAACCGTAATGAGGCTCATTGAGTGTAATAGAGAATCTCAGCCTCTTTGTATTGTTTTTGGACCATCTCATGGGATTCAATACAAAATATTAGGAGGATTCAATTAGAAAGTAGTTGAGAAAAAAATAGTAAAAAAATCAGAGTAGTTATTTAAGAGAAGAGGAGGATATACTGACTGTGTAAAATTATTTAGGGTTGGAGATAAAATGAACAAACATTAGAGAAATGGGGAAAAAAAAAGAACAGGGACCTTACAGAGAGAGGAGAATTGGAAAGAAGCAGAGGTGATAAAAAGAAAAGGCAGAACAAAAAGTACAAACATTAGACAAACCAGATGAGAAAAAGCATGTTGATGGGCAGGACAGGGGACTTTCTGCTTCTACACCAAGTATATGATCAAGGCTAGGATTTAAAAAAAATGAATGCAATAAATTATGCTTTTATGTCAGGGCTAAGATGACTTGATCCATTTTCAAAAAGAAGATTACACAGCACCTTCCACAGGCTTTATGGGATTGTTCAACAATCCTCTAACACTTAGGTGTGCATATCAGTGAAAACTGGAGATAACATCCTGAAATAGTAATTCAGGAGGCCATGCTCAGAAAAGCGTTTCTGAACACGCAAGCCTCATGGATTTCTCAGCTGTCATTAGCTTAGACTTGAAATAAGCACTAAGTTTGGGGTTATCTTTTGCTAGGTGAATCATAGCTTTTGGGTAAAAAATGCCTGACCAAAAAGCCCACCATCACTGAATTTAAAAGCTCCCTTTGCCCGCCTGGAGCGGCTCACTTACGTCACTCCTGTTAGGCCGTTTTTGCAGTTGCAGATGAAAGCGTTGCCGATGGGATCGCACGAGCCTCCGTTCCGGCAGGGATTTGGGAAGCAGGCTGTGATCTCTGACTCACAATTCCTTCCCGTAAACTGGGAGAGGCAATTGCACTGGTAGCCTGGGAGGTGAGGGACACAGAGAAACAAATCAGAAGCCTACCACTGTATCTGTCTGGAAGCAAGGGGATCTATTTGGTTACTTTATTCCAAAAATACATACAGTACTGTGGGGGCAAGCGGATTTTTATATTCATTCAGGTATGTCTGTGAGGTCCACACTAATGCCAGTTGAGAGTTTGTTTACCTGGGATGTCTGGACAATTGGAGCTCATGTCTACAGCCATGGACCAAAGGAACAGCTGCAGCCCAGACCGTCCTGGTCGTCATGATTGAAATAAGAATAAATGTCATCCACGTACAACTTCGGTCATAAGAAATATTCTAGATCAAGGACACATCTACCAATATTTTTGAAAATACAGACCATACTGCTGATAGTGGAAGCCCACACTCCAGTTGGGGCTTCACTGAAGAACAAATACATGAGCTGAGAACTTTTCCATATCTGCCTCTTACAAAGATGACACAGTAGGGATGTGAATACCACTTTCATAAAGCGTGTCATCTGGGTATGAACTATAAACTTCATAATACCAGCTGTCTTGGACAACGCCAGTCCTAATCACAGCTCATTATGTGCAGTGTGTGCTATTAAAAGACTGATTAATCACTGGCTGCAATACATCAGACATAACTCCACTCAAGTGGACAGCGACCCCGTAGGGGATCAAAGTCCTACTTCCATATTTCTTGCCAACAGAGGAGCAACATCAGAGCAAAAACCAGTTCTTAAACCCATCAGTTCACTCTGCCAAGTATCAAATGACAAATCTCTTTTTTTTTCACTCTACTTGTGATTTCATATGGCGCAATCCCATTAATAAAAACTTTTTTTAAGGTCACAAAGAAATACAGTGAGGCAGTGCATCTCTTTATGTTGTGAACTGGATATTGAAATCTGAGCACTTTTTCACTCTAAAAGAGCAAGGAACATGTAGGTTGTGAAAGCCATGAGATGGCTAAGGCAGTCCTTGGGATGGAAAGACTCCTAGACCAGAGTTGTTGAACTAGCAAAATTTTCCTGGATATCTCTAAAAAACTTTGACTGATTTTTAAAAAAACTACTTACACAGTCCAAGTGTCCCACACAGATGTGTAGGTGAGCTTCAAGCACCAGTTATGGGTTCACGTACTTACTGAACATAGCTCATCAACCAACTTGAACAAAGAACCTTCCTGCCATTAATACTGCTGGAGTTAAAGCCGAAATGGTTGAATGCAACTCATTTCAGTGTCAAAACTATAGGAGATCAAACTGATGTAGCTGAAATATCATCCCTCAGTGGTAAGCTTTTTAAACATGTTTTTAAAAACTTTCTATAGCCATACCTCTGAAAAAAAAACCCAACTTATTTTAAAAGCCACTGTTCTAGGGAACAAGACAGGAATTTCCATCACAGTTACAAGGAAAAGAATTTCATGGAAACAATACGGAAAAGCCCAGTAGAGGCATGAGGCAAAACCAATTTTGCATTATGACTCCCACATCTTTTATGTCCTATCCGGTTCGATTCGTCTTGTTCAGCTACTCTAATTGAATTCTTTTATGAGGACAGGCTGTAAAGAACAAACTCGGAATCAGACTTGGTGGCGTATTCAGTCAGGATTCCAATCCTATTTAATCGAAGATAAATGAAATAGATACTCAAATATCATGCTGTTTCATTGTCCTGATCCTAGAAGGAAGATAGAAGCACGGCTGTTTTCAAGGTTGCAAAGTTAAGAAGTAAAATTATTCAACTCTGGAGATTCCTTGAAAGCATATTTGGTCAGCATCAGCAAGATGGTACTATTTTTTACTGTTTTATATATATCTCACTCCAACAGTCTGGACTTTCTGCACAACAACCTTCTGGACCTTTAGAGATCTGGGTCTGAAGAATTACAAAACTGCGACTATGCAGGCATTGCATTTTGATGCCATCCCTATGGCAGATTTATTTTTAGTTGGCAACGTAGCTGTTCTAGAAATACTGTAGCTAGAAATCACAGCATTAATAAATAAGGCTGTTTCAGTGCTTCATTTTATGACTGAACAGTGACATCTATAGTTCAAAAAATTGCAGTAATGTTTTATATATTTTTATCATCTTGATGAGTTTAACTGAAATGAAAATGTTAAATTCAAATATAAACCATTTTATTCATAAACAAATCTGTTGTCTTAAATAATAGCAGTATAAATGTGTTCTATTAACTAACTGATATTTTAAACCTACATAACTTTGAAGTGGCTTTAAACACCAACTTTCTATACCTAAGTTACTAGTTGCCAATCATTTGTAAGACAAAGCCTTTGAATCACTTTCATTTCATGTCTTGTTTGTTTCAGCTGATTAAGTTCTGGGTTCTCAGTCTGTAACATATTCTGTTACATTTATTCATTGCAGAAAAAAAATATGAAATATCAATTTGGTAAAAAAAATAATCATTTTATCACTAAGTATAAAAAGAACATGGTTTTATTAACTATTATCATTGCCTGTTTTTTATATTAAAGGTGCACTAGCTTCAATGAACATTTTATACTAAGCAGAGACGAAGCTGAATGCTCCAGATGGGTCAAAACTCTAATGGGCAGTGTATGAACAAGACCAAAATGAAAAGTCTGCTTCTGAAAGCCTATATTTTTGACTCAGTTTGATTTAATGATGGCAGAACACAGTCAGTTATTAGAAGACTGAAGTATTCAGCATTGATCCTAAGTCTAGGGATCAAACAGAAATAAAAAAGACAATAAAACAAGACAGTATTAAATCACAGCATTTATCACTGACTTTTCCTCCCATTGGAAGCACTGTCATACACCTGCCAACTCTGAGCCACTGGCAAAAGGCACAGAACTTTCCTCTGCCACGTGCTCAGAGCTGCAGAGCATTCACCCGAGAGGGCTCCAACACAGCAAAGCGTATGTTGAAATTTATGGGGTAGGGAAGTGAAGAGCTGATACAATGGCTCAGTACACAGCACATATCGACTCGGCCAGCAGACCTGCCAGACCTTTCATGCTTCTCCAAAGCTCTCAGCAGATGCTGTGATTTTGCCTGCTCACCACACATTGTAGCCACACGGCTGTGGACAAAGTGCAAGCGTAAAGAAAACCCTTTTAGTCAGGGGTGCATCTTAGGTCTAACAAACAATTTTTATTACACTTTTAATTTAATATCGTTAATATCATACACTTCTTCCTATCCATTTAGCACATGAATATTAAGCAAACTTCCCATGTCTGAGGACAACAGAGCTGAAGAAAAGGCGAAGTGCCCTCTCCTCTTAGCAGGGCATGAGAAAACCCTTTCAAGCAAACTAGTGCTTGCTCCTGTTCACAGCGAAGGCACTGGAAGTCTTGGAAATTCATCAACATTTAGGATCATACAGTCCATCTGATTTCCCTCCAGGAAATATGAATATTTCATTTTGCACACTGATGCTGGAAAATGTTGATCTGCATCCTCCAAGGCAACGTCACCACTGTTGCTTCAGAGGGAACCAGTGGAAAAAGATAGAAAGCTCTGGTAAACATGTCTGCAGTGCTGCTGGGCTAGGACCACAACACTCTCAGCATATGCCACAATATCCTGTACCAACAGCTGACCTAAGAGCAACAACAAGCTGTGAGCAAGGATACTGCCCTTTTAGGATGTATATGCATTCGCAAGATCTGCAGAGCAACGGCAGTGAGGCTGCGGAGGAAAACAGTTGGTGCTGAGCACCCAGCACCCTCAGTGCACACATTTCAGGGCCTTAGAACCACATTAGCTGCACTCCTGACACACGTCTTCCAGTTCAGCACTGTCCAGAGGGAAGCGTGGTCCTGCCCCCCGATATCTCAGCTTTCCACAGCAGGAACCGAAGCACAGTGAGAGAGGGTGATCAGAAGATTCACATCATAGCTCCTTCGTGATCTAAAATATTATGTAGACATAGCCCTCTCCTGCCTACACATAGTCTTGGGCTTTCTGGTTGCTTTTTTTTCCCCTCCTATGTAGCTGAATCTCGTCTTCTCACTTTGACTCCCCCACCTTCTTTTCCTGTCTTGCTGGCATGTCCCTGTCCAGAGGAAAAGGGATTTTTCAGCCCAGACCTTACTCAAGAGCAACATGCTGCAAGTGAGGACACCACACAGGCTGCTCTCTGCCTATACCTATGCTTGCTTGGCACTTAATAAGCAGAGACAGTGGCAAAAGGCAGGCACAGTGCCATCAGCAGATGGGATGCCTTTAGGCAGCTAACATCTCCATTGGTAGCATTGCCAGCCTGAGCACCTCAAAGTCTGTCTATCCTCAGGTTTACTTGGCTTTGTTAAAAAGGATGCTCTGAATGGCTGCCAATTCTTTTTTTGAACATGTGTATGCTCCTGTTTCTATCTATCGTATGCAAGAGAAGCTGGGTTTTATTTGTTATGTGCTTTGGCTTTTGCATTTGATCTCCCTATGTAGTTTCTTTCCCTGCTGTGCAGCTAGACCTGACAAACTCAATGTCCAGAAACAGGCCTGCCCTTGGCCTCGCTTACATGGCATTTTATGGCAAGTTAACCGATGAGAACTGAATGTGAAGAGGACCTCTCCCAGCATTTGTATTTTGGTATGTTTATGGACATACCAGGCCACTTTCAAGAACTGTGTGTTCTTCAGCCATACATATTCCTGCCACTTCAGATATAACTTATCTGCCTTCAAACAGATGACTGCCTCTTGCCACTTGGTATGGAAATGAACCTCAGTCTTTGTTAAACTGGTACTTTCTATGAAAGGATTGGCAAGTATGTGCTTTGAAAGTGGGAATTTAAATCCAGATGTCTAAAAGCATAGCTATAAAAAAGATTTTTAGAAATTAAAAAGCTTTTAGAAATTAACTGATGTGCATTTGATATGTTCACACTACAGCATGCTGGTTTGTTTTTGTGTGTGAAAAGCTGAGATCCAGAACATAAGTAAGAGCAGGTCAGTTCATGACTATGGTATTAATACACCCATTTTCCCCTAATGTCATTCTTATGAACTACCTAATCCTCACAAACCCCCATGTGTTAATGCTGCCAACATGCTTTCAAACATCTATTAAAACCACCACCTAAGTGTCAAATTGTATTTTCCACTCTCACTGGCTTTTAACTATTTATTAAAAAGAAAAAGGAAGAGAGAGAGGAGAAAGCAATGACTTGCGGTCCTCACACTCTGACCACAGTCCTTGACTCAGCAGATATTTCTGCTCACATGCTTCATGTTCAAATAAAATTGCCTACTCATATAAGCCATTTACTTCCATCAAAGCCAGATGTATATAGGACTGATCAAATTAAAAGGAAGTAGCTATACTTATAATTGCAAGGCTTTACAAGCACGAGGTTTCTCTCTGTGGTTGAAAAGCTTGGCGCAGCGTTTGGATTTGATTACAGTAAAGCCTTCTATTGCTGTGATTGCTCATGTTGTTATTCATGCAGATAAACATACATTTACTACTGGAAGACCTGGTAATGCCACTCTGTTATTAAGGTTGTGTGACATTTCCCATTTTAAGCCCTTATATTCAGCAGCTTATAGCTTAACCACACTTTAAACACTTCGTTGAATTTTCTTAGGAAATTTCAGTCCAAAGAGCCAAGCTGTTTCTGAAAGTCATGCTGTTTGTCAGGTTTCAAAATGCTAACAACTTCCTTCAAAAATAGCTTCATTGACCTGTATTTATGGATAGGGGCTGAAAAACCTAGAAGAATGTGGCCTGTATTTCAGGGCTGTGGTTTCCAGTGTCTCCAAGAAAATTGTCCTGAAGCTGTATACAGCAGAAGTCGCTTTCTGCTAGGAGTCTCCTGAGCTGTCAGACCTGGTGAGTGCTTGTGCCCCCTTCCCAGCCCTTACTAAGTATGCATGGGGTCCCTGAATGGGCAGTACCCTCTCTTTAACCACCGACAACGCTGGGCAGACGCTGCTGTCGCAGGACTCGGTTCGGACCCATGGGAACACATGGGTGCAAGCAGAGCTTTATGTAATGGTTGCTTTCTGCTGGCCCAGAAACCCGTTTTGAAAGCAGAGAGGTTTTTTGGTGCTCTTAGTGATGTCTCAGAGCATCTGAGCTACCTGTACATTCTCCTGCGGGCTAAGATTCACATCTTGTCCTGCTGTTCAGTGTGCAGAGAGGTCAGACAGAAAGAGCCAGCACTGGCCAGCTAGCCCTGTGCCAGCTCTCCTTTCAGGGCAATACCTTCGCCATCAGTCCCAAGCTCTGTGCAGCCCATGCGCTGTGCTGTCCCCGACCCAGGTGCTTTGAAGATGCTGTGAATTTGCCCATACGAACCCTAACAGCAGCAGCGTGGACACAATCCCCACGCACGCAGAGCATCGCTTTAGCGATTCCCAAAACAGGGCCGTAATATTCCGCTATTCCCGAAACTGCAGGATGAAGTGGAAGGTCATCAGAGGCAGCTGTGTAGTAATGGTCAACGGGACGGTAGGCACTTCTGTTGACAGGAAGATCTCACAACAGGAATGCTACTACCTAGGTCTGTGTTTTAGATGACCAATTTATGCAAATCACATGTAAATTAGACATGGCCCCTTTGATTTCTGGTACGTAGCCAGCAACTCTTTCATGTTATAATGTCGGGTAACCTTTGCTTGACTGTTTTCTTTTAAAGTTAGCTACAGAACTGAGCTTTCTTTTTCTCTCTCTTAATATCCTTGTAAAGCACAGTAGGGTTTTTGTAACAAAAAGGTTGTTAACAGTATATGAAATCTGCTCTGTAAAATTCAAATTAGAGTATTTCTTTGTTAAAACAAATCCTATAATTATGCCAAGAACTCTGTGATTGGGAAAAAGAACATTACTCTCCAGAAACTTTAATAGGAGGATAATATCATTGAAAATATCAGTCAGGAGATCCTAATGCTACTCAGTGCTCTGGGATTGGGAAAAGGACCTGTGCATGGTACATTTTTGAATGCTTCCCCCCATCAAAAAAAGAAAAAAGGTGCTGTTTTCTTTCATGAGATAAAAATTGAAGATTTATTACCTTTTTTTCTATTTTAAATGAAAGTCAGATGCTAACATCTACATCAGTGAACACAACGTCTGGCCATTCTTAAATATATATTACAATTTGTGGCTCTGCCACTAGCATTTGAAATGCTGTTGAAATTCCCAAATTTAATTACGTGGCCTTTTTGCAGAATGGCTTTGCCTGGTAGAAACAAAAATGCCCATGCCTTCTCCTTGTGGGCTGGGCTGCAGAACCACCGATGTACAGTCAGGGCCCATTGCGCTGGAATTACGACTTTATAACAATCCTTTATTTACATACACTGCTGAGGCAGTAAAAACAGCAAACAGATTTTTTAACGGCAGGCAGCTGAAACATCCCCGCAGGGCACGTGCCCCCTCGCCGAGGCAGGAACGCAGGCAAGTTAAATCAGTTCCGTGACTGCTTTCCAGCAGTGAATTATGTTGACATGAAAACGGCGCGCGCCATTCCAGCAATAAAACGGGTCTGATCTTCAGAGCCGCCTGCTTCTCCCCCACCCCACGGCTCCCCTCAGTCTGAATTGGCATGCACATGACGCCAGGAAAAAAAGAATTACTGTAAAGCGTTTCATTAGAAAGGTTTCAATTTACTCATCATGAGATTGCTGAGCAATACTGTAAATAGACTCAAATAAAATCAATAGAAGGAGCTGTTGTCATGCTTCCTAGGATGCTAGGCGAATGGTTAACCTCATTCATTAAGTATGGAGTCTGAATCAAAGCCGTGTTACGTCCATGTGCATATCACAGCAGTGTTTCCTAGGGATTTAAATAATCTTGCTTAGCAGTTCGGTCAGTGGCTGCAGCATCCTGCTGCCTCAGAATGATTTTCTTTCGCCCTTGTTGTGCAGCACTCAGTTTCTTTCCTTCCCTTAGTAAGTAAAGACCCTTAACCACGCACAGGCAGCAACATTTGTCCTCGTGCTGCACATCACATCCTGGCTTGCCCGTGCTACATTTAATTCCTCCCAACTGTCCTCCCATCTCCTCCCACCGACAGCAAAGGCGATAGCATCCCTGATGCACCCTTTGCCCTGGCATGGAGAAGAGGCAGCTGAATCAAAGCCAAGGATCAGAGGAGATGCTCGTTGAGAGAGCTCAGCATCAGAAAAACCACGTTGTCAGGGCTTATTCTATAAGGGCAGGGTTATCCAAGCGAGAAACTTCTGTCCTACAGTCAGTTTTTCTCAGATCTCACCAGCTTTCAGCCTTGAAAACTAAACTGGTCTAAAGTTTAGGAAGTTCCTAAAGTTTAGAAAAATCGACTTGGGGAAGGATGATAAGAAAGGAAATATGAGAACAAGGCTTAAAACAATGAAAAACGAAGTAGCAACCATGGATACGAGGGAACTAAATGGACACAGTAAAGCAAAAAGCCCTGGACACAGCGGTTAAATGCTCCATAAAAAAGAGTTTAGTGGGAACTTCCCTAGGGAACCATGACCAAAACCACTGACAATCAGTAGATGGAAAGCTCTGAATTTGCAGAAGACCTCTCTGTTGACCATCATCTTTTTCAGAGGAAGTTTTAGTCTGCCAGAAAATGTGAGCAATGCTGCCTGCTAATACAATATGCGGAACTGGAAGGGAAACTTGTACATTACAGAGAGAGAATGATACATTTCTACAATATTGCCTTTCTGGATAATTCAAGTGGTGGAGGTGCTGCTATCCAGTTTTTCTGTCTGAAAACAGAACTTCTTTCATGGAGATCAAGTAGCCAAAACCTGCCTTTTGGAACAGGTTCTGCCCTTACCTAGATGATGCAAAGAAAACAGAAGCCATGACATCTACTGTCTGGTTGTCACTCCCAGATACCAGAGAATGGGAGACGGCTGACAGGCTGCCCAGGGAAGTGTTGGAGTCGTCATCCCTGGAGGCATTCAAAAAATGTGTAGATGTGGCACTTCAGGGCGTGGTTTAGCAGGCACGGTGGTGTTGGGTTGACAGTTGGGCTTGATGATCTTAGAGGTCTTCTCCAACCTTAATGATTCTATGAGATTCTACGAGAAAGGTCCTACATGTATGCCATTTGCTTTTTCTCCTGCTCAGATGCTGACTGTCCTTATTGTCTGGCAACTTGTGCACTACATTGCTGGATAGTAAGTCACTGGCACCAAATCACACGACCCACCATATAGCCCCTGGATAGGAAACTCCAACATGAGCACAGTTTAAATCAATGCCCTATAAACTCTGGATAATATTACTTAGACCTTGAAGCACACAGGCTTGTCAGGAAGCTGTAAAATACACTTTGGGGGGGTTTATGATGGGGCGGACTCACTACTTTCCATGCAGACACGTAAGCAAATTACTCACTCGCAAAAGGACCAAGGTGTTTGTGGACAGCTCAGTAATTATTTGCGACAGCTTCAGAAACAGAGAAAGGCAACAGTGGCGTCGCATCTGTGATGGACGTTTGAAATCACCATCTTTGTGTACAGCCTTCGATGCTGTAAATGGATCCTGAAAAATCCAGCTGAGCATTACAGTAATTGTAATTCTTTTGGTTTCTATAGAAATAGGATTATCCTAACAGCCAATAAATCAATTTCCTCCTGGAACACTAACGCAATGAGAAGGGCCCCCATTTCACCGTTATTTATAGAGCAAACAGCTTTTACACAATTTGCAATACCTATCAAGAGTTTTATAGAGTTCACGAGATTTTTCAAGCATGTTGCTGCATAAAACCATCTCTGGCAATAAATTCTAGGGGAAGAGGAGGGAGGGGGGAAGCTGCGGAGCAGTTGGGAGCGCTTACCACCAGATGGCACGCCGGTACAGGTGCCGCCGTGCTGGCAGGGACGCCTCTCGCAGGCATCAGGGTAGAGGACGCAGCCCAGCTTCAGCTCGGTCAGGCCAACCACCTCGGCGAAGCTGCTGCGCTTGTTCTGCAGCGGCAGCTCGTTGTTGTTTAGGACAACCGAATCCAGGCAGCCCTGAAAGCCGCTCAAGACCTGCGTCGTCCTCTTGTCGGTCAAGCCGCGGACGTTGTCCACTTGGACCTGGGCCCCGAAGTAGACGGAGCTGTCTGTGCCGAGGGTCTGGAAGTAGAGGGGGGCTTTGCGGCGCTCCACGTAGCTGTCGTCCAGGGACAAGCTCGTGACATTGCGATTCAGCTCCACGAAGACGGAATGCCAGCTCCCGTCATTAACAGCCCTGCCAGAAATTCCCAGGATTCCTGGGCCACTTCCGCAGTCCAACTGGAACCACAGTTTGCCATCGACAATCTGCAAGAGGAAAACACGAATCAAAGTGCTTCAGGCACTCAACCATGTCGTAATATGCTCTCACGGAGAATCTGGAAACACAGAGGGCTTCTAGACATTCTCTATACAGTGTTAAAGCTGCTCTGCTACATGACACTAAAATAGCAAAAAGCTGTGCCTTTGTCATCAGCAAATAACATAAGGTGGTAAATATCAGCCTCCTGAGAATCTACCCAAAGCCAACTACTGCAGTCAAACTGAAAATATAGAAAACATGTAGAAATAGAGATGAAGAATGCAGGAGAGGACTAGGATAATGGTATGTCTCACTGAACAGGGCATGGACTGGAGGACCCATGCTCTGCTCTTGGCTCTGCTGCTAAGCAGTCATCTCTCTCTGAGTAAGCCCCAATGTCTACCTGTGCTCTGCAATTCTGCTCCTGGTGGTTGATGCTACCAAAAGGATGATCCCTCAGCACAAGGGACCACCTCTGAGTGTCTGAGGGAGGCTTGTGGCAAAGTCAATGGCCACTGCTTTCAGCTGGGGATGTTAGATGCTCTGCTCATGCACTCATTCTGTTCCTCTGCAACCTTCTGGAGCATCTCAGCAAGGTGTGGATTTGTCGCTAAGCGCCATAAGTTCAGTTCCTCTAAGTACAACAGTAAGATTCTGGTTGACCAGAACTCAGTTATTTTCCAAGGACACTGTACTACCTGTTCTGTGTATACCTCAGAGATGACACAGGATGGCTCCTACTTTTCTTCCTTTCCTGATATTTATACTGGGTTCACAGCTTTAGAGGGATTGTTAGGATTGCTCTCTCCCCCTCCTGCTTCTCACTCATCTGAAGTCCTCATAAAAGGAAAATCTGTGCCAGCCTGCTGGGGCAGGCAAAGTGCAGAGTGAGGGAATAGGTATGAAGCGCTGCTTTCCTTATTAGCAGTTTACCCAAAGATTTTAGGTTTCTTTAACAGATGGCAGATAAGTTTAAAATGGCTGACAAGGCTGGAAATAATTTCCTATGACACATTAATTGGATTCAAGCTCTCCAAAACCTCTTGCAATTATTTTACCTTTATGTCATGCTCTAGGAAGTATTTATTTCTGCAAATCTCATCTCAAGACAGGTCTGTCCCATTATTTATCCCCATGAAAAGTTCAGGCGCTGTGCCCTTTTTCATCCTTCCCTGCAGCACACATTGCACTCTCACTGGTTTATCTCTAACACAACCCTACTGCTCTCCCCCAGCAGAGCAGAGTTGCGATAGCCGTCAAGACAAGAACTCCCTTGAGCTTTGGTGGCCTACTAAACTGGCATGGCTAATGCAGATGCGAGGATACTGTATTGTGTCCATCTGTCTTTGGCCATTTTTTGGCTGTTTCTGGCATGAATCATAGAATGCTTTGCGTTGGAAGGGACCTTTAAAGGTCATCTAGCCCAACACCCCTGCAATGAGCAGAAATAGACCAGGTTGCTCAGAGCCCCGTCCAACCTGGCCTTGAACATTTCATGTTCCTTGAATAGTCATTTAAAACTGTGTTTGCTAGAGACATCGCTTGGCACGTGTCTGAACTGGTGCTCACACTCTTCACTGCCAGGTTCTCTGATGTGGTCTGACGGTAAATGGGTTACTGTTAATCTGCAGGAGCAGACAGTGCTCTTGAGCCATTATCAGCATTTTACCATCCCTGGAGTTCACAACACTATCTGGGGAATGGCTAAGGGAAAAATCTTGAGTTCTAATGATTTCTGGACTTCCTCGTCCTTTCCAGACCTCAGTCTCTTGACCGGCTGAATTTGAACTGGGCTTTAACCTTAAGCCAAGTCACACTGGGCAGTTGGGGTGTAAACCACACCACTCCACTGCTCTGCAATTGCTTGGATGGGGTGGACACAGAGATGCTAGGCATGTGACAAGCTCCCTATAAATGCCAGGGACATACTTGCTCTGCATGGCATAAGGAGTGTTAGAGGGATACACATGCAGAAGGAGCCAGAAGAGCAAGAATTAGCTCCAGCTATGGGTGGCTGGCTATTTTGAAGTCTTTGACCTGTAGGATGTAATGAAACTGAAGAGATGTGAGATCTATGATTGTAATACAACATGCTTGAGAGATGGATGTTGCTTGTTACTCCTACAGCTCACTCAAAAAAGGCTAACGGATGTATAAAAAAATATGTCTGGATCATTTTCATTAAAAAATCTTTTCATACAGAACTCAAAACTCAGCTGTAAACTATTTCTGTAGATTGAAATTGGGCCTATTAAAGCATCTGCTCAGGAGGAATCTTGGTAAACAAGGTGCTCTGATAAACTGAGCTGGTTTCTCTCCAGAGACAGAGCAATAGTTTCTTTTCTCCCTGTGAAACAAAATAGTCCACGAACCTTGAAGGCACTGCTCAGAAAGTGTGGTGTCGCTCAACAGGAATACAAATCAAACAGAAAAATACATGCCAACATGCTACACTTTGAAAAATAGTCATCATCGGATAAGCAGTTAACTTGCTTCTTATTCAAAAGGCTTTTTCCTGTGGAAACTGTTCTACTGATTGTGTATAATATACGCATACCTCCCCCAAGACTACTTATACCCTGAAGGACCTACTGCCTGCATGTCTATTACCCTTACTCACAGAACATGCTTTTCCAATTATCTTTATAAATACAACACCACATATGAGCACCTGGGATAAATATTACACCATTTGTATACAGGAAACAATGATCTAAAAGATTTGCCATTAAAATATGTTTTATACATCTTTCTCATCCACTTTTATTTCTTTTTACCAGCAGATGATCTGACCTACACAGTAAATATATATTGTCTGAAACGCTATGTTTCCTTCCTTTTATTAAAAAAGCACTCGTAACCCCCACCTCAGGCTAGAGTGAAAGATGGAAAGGACGGTCTGATGCTCACAGTACTAGCCTAATATATGATAGATATGCATGGGAATCCACACTCAGCAACACTCTTCCTCTGGGATCTCAAGCAAGTGATTAGTTTCAGGTCTCCATCAGTAAAAGAGGGATAACGTCATTTCCCCACCTCACACCAGTGCTTTACGGATACATGCATTAAAGACTGTGACATGCCCAGATACCCCTTGCAATGGGACCATAAAAATATTTTCATTAATCAGATTGTCACAGGCCTTGCTGTAGCGGAGCAGGGAGGAAATATTTGTCCCCTGATGGCCCCATGCCTCTAGGAGGATGAGGAAGAGCAGGAACAACTCGCAAGGAGCAGGGGCTGCAAAGAGCTCCTGTCCTGTCTATTTAGCAGCTAGGCTGGCCAGGCAGGGACGAGAAGGGTCCTCCACTCAACAGGGCAAAACGATGTCTCCACTCCATGCTTGAGCAGGTATGCTCTTACAGACACAAAATTTCTCACCTGCAGAGACGTACGAAGAACAGAGAAGGCTCCAAAAGCTGATACAAACTGTTACATTTCAACAGTTTCATTCAATGAGCAAAACGGAGCCAAACACATATTGTAAATTGTATTAGAATATTAGACTGGCTAGGATGTTTGGCTAACATCCATATTTGTGTATCAACATAGGTAATAAAATGATCAAATGATTCTTCTGAGACCACCTTAGGCTCTCACAGTCCATCTGCAGTCACACACCATGGATACAGCATGCTGCCTGCTAATCTATCTGGGGAAATATTTTGTTAGTCGAATTACATTTCAGGTTCGTTTGTGTAAAACGGTATATTTAATTAAAATATTACTTGTTTCAACTCCAGCCATAACTGGGATCAAATCCAAGCTTCAATCCTATTCAGCATAAACCATGCAGCAGTAATGCATTAAAATGTATAATATACACTTAACTAAACCATGCAAAATTTTACATTAACCGCCTGGATCGAAGAACATACGCTTGCCTTTTACCGTTTAACAGCTATATTTCCGGCATGATAGGGAAGTCTTTCTTTACCTATTGTTAATCTATTAAATTACACAAAACAAGTTGAGTTTCTGTTACATTCCTTGATAAAAAGAAATAAATTATGGAATTCTCTCCTGCAATGGCCTTGTAATGCTTTAAATTGTTAATTCTTACTTTTCCCAGACAGACGCTACATGGGAAAAAGGAAATGATGCTACTATTCTTGGCACACGTAATCTTTTCAAAGCAAAATAAAATGCCATCAACCTGCATCTCATTTTGCTCCAATTGTCTTAAAAGCAAGAGCACTCAACAAAAAAAATGGCCAACCTCTCAAAATCGATGAATGATTTCCTTTATTTGAAACAGCTGAATAAATAACACCCTTATTATTATATTGTAACAACACAGTGTAGCTGGTAGGCTTTCAGCAAAGTAGTAGACAAGCAGTTTGCTCTATGGAATTGATTATTCATCCAAGAAGGACACCATGCTATGATTATGAAATATTTCCATCCCTGGAGTTATCACAAATGTACAAGCTCCCAAAACTAAGCTAGTCATTTAAACACTGAAAACCATATTGCAGCTTTAATTTTTAAATAGACTGTAATGGGTGAGACTTGCTTCAAAAAAATCAATGCCACTATATGCCCCAACAGTGGCATTGGTGGTTTCTGCCCGTTCTCCCATGCGATAACACTATGTGGTTGGTCTTAATTTCTTCCACCCTTGCCTTTGTTTGGAGCTCAGTGTTGGTGCTGGGCCCTCTGCTGCTAATCCGGCAGATACTCACGTGCATGCTTAACGTTAAGGTATGTGAGTAGTTCCAATTGCCTTCAAATACAGGAAGTTAAGCAAGTGATTAAGTGCTTTGCTGGAGTGATGCCAGAATGCTCAGAAGAGCACAGGATCCCATCCTTTATCCTCTGTTTGGAAAGCTTCTCCTCATGTTTAATTTAATTGAAAGCAATGCTCAAATGATAACAACTTCACATTTATAGACCTCTAATTAATCTACTTAATGGCCTCATTTGTGAGCGCTTTCCTACCTCACAATTTACATAACTGGTTAAAAAAACCCCCAAACAACTAAAAAGGCCTTACCTCTAGTTTACTAATGAAAAAACATATCCTTAGAAAGTCTAAGGGTAACTTGCTTGAAAGCATCCCAGTTAGGGATCCCCAAAGTACAGTTCAAAAGTCAGCTGCCATTCCTGAAGAGACCTGCTACAGCTACATCCCTTGAGCATAATGCCTTCATCCATCACAGAGCACTTTTGTGAGATCTTAGACTGCTGTTCCTCTGCTAAATGACCTTCAACAAAGCTGAAACTGACTGGAAACACATAATTCCTACCCCACAACTAAAAATACCTAGGTGACTGCAATGAGGGGCTCTCATGTCTTTATTTTTTAACAGTATGAATTTTCCTCTTTTGCCAGCAAAATCTCCCAGCTTCAAGTGGAGATTTCCACTCAGTTGCCTATGATCTGACCTGCTGGACTCCTTCATCATTATAGTTTTATACACGAAACTCTCACAAAATAAATTCTGCTATCATCATTCCAATGCCATTTCAGTCTATCTCTGTATCATCTCCTCTTGTTTTCAAGTGGCACCTTTCACCAGGGCCATTTGTGTTTTTCCAAGCGTTTTTCAAAACTACAAAACTGCAGACATTCTCTACTGATATATGCTTTGAGTGACCATGACAAAGACTTGAGAGAAGATCTTCGAGCCTGCAGTTTTGTTTTGGTTTCTGGAACAGGAACGTATACCATAAAGTTCAAACTGTGCATTCCTATGTGTCTCAAAGCAGAACTTAACTGTCTTGTACAAATCTGAACAATGCTGACAGTCCCCAGTGAATGACAGACAGCACTCCTGCTCATGAAATATTTCAGTCTAACAGCTATAAAATTACTTGTTGCCCATTAATAACTCATCTAGCCATTTTAACATTACCTAAGCATTCAGCCAGAAGAGTTCTAAAGACTGCAAATACAGACACAAAAGCCTCTGTGCCATTTCTCCCACTGCTGAATTACAGGACATGGCCAAGTTAGAAAAGTCAGTGTCTTCATTTTGTACCTTAGAGGCTATAGCAGAAATACCATACACACAGGCTCTTGGATGAGCCCAGCACTCCTTCCCATCCAGCAGATATTTGCCATTGCACAGAAGCCCAACGAAGAACAAAAGTGCATGGAGAGTTTATCAACTATATATTGATTGGATATCACTCTCCAGCTACCCCATGACTCTCTCTACAAATAATCTTCATTCACAGAGTACAGAAATCTTCACATTGAGCAGGAGACAGGCTTTAAGCAGTTGGTTTCTGGAATTCACTCGACAGCAGTGAGGGCATAGTCTCTACCCACAGGCATGGACACAGGAGAACAGCTATTTCAGCATGCATCCTTTTGACTATATGGCCATACAAATGGCGAAATCTCACATCTCGTGCAGATTGGCTCCTGCATACAGGCACACATAATGTTTTTATAATGAACAGCACTCAATGGAGCATTTTCCAAGCAAAGTACCACTAACTAGATGCTTTTTTGATTGTTGCTGTTGCTGCTATTGTCGAAATTGCTGTTTTCCCTTTTTAGCATGAAACAGATCAGACTTCATCTTCTCAATCTACAGCTGAAATGAGAACAACATTCCCCAAATCAAGAGCCAATAGAAAACATATAATCATGAAAAACAACCACGGAAAAGATAAGTTATTTTAATTACCTTCAGAATTATACAGGGATTCGCTCTGGTGTACATTATAATCCCGTTGCTTTGCAGGGTTCGCAGACGGAGAGCCAGCTTGAATTCCTCTTTCTTGCTATTTTCAGATACCCGGTATTTAATGTAGCTATTCCCAGCAAAGCTAAGGGAAGTGTGGCCTGAAATAACCATTTTGAAAAGACACGTGTTCTTTTAGTGAAACATGAAATAATTCCTCAACTGTCAAGTTAATTAAAGGATTTATAGAGCTAATGAGAATGTCTGGGAAGAAATAAATAAACCCCAACTTTGATGGGAAAAAAAGCTGGCACCTACGACAAAGACATATTGTATATTTTTGGGAAATTATTTTTCAGGGGGTAGAGGAAAGCTCTTTTTCTCCATATTTATTAAAAAAGAGACATTTCTCCAAGTATTCAGCATGTTAAAGGTTATTTGCCCCTGGCAGTTCGCCTCAACCTCAGGCAGTTATGGATATAAAATTAGGTGTGGGCAGAAGCCAGTCAAACCCTTGCAATGAGTTCCCTGCAACCACTGCCCAGGACTACAGTGATACAGCTCAGTATCTGCTGTGTTCTCATCAGGGAAATAGCATATGTCCTCTGCCATGCAGCCCTGGATTCACTCAAGTCAACAGAAAGCTCCACTTCACCATCTTTCCACCCGGCTCTTGATATCCCAGGGAACAACACAGCTGCAGAGAACTAACAAATGTCCTCAAACTTTCTTGTTGGGATGATGTAGTGTTTTCATTAATAAAGATTGGAATTTCAGTAATCTAAATAGTAAGCAGAAGGGTTAATTATATTATATAACTTTGCCCATGGCAGGAAAACATCTGGCATAACAGTCTTTAGGAAAAGTCCTGTTTTCTCAGCAGTCTGTTTTACTGGGATTCAACCAAATCAGTGGCAATTTCCCAACTGAAATTGGATCATGGTCTTCATACAGCCCCATAGCTACAAACACAAGTATTTCACAGGGTATATAAACAGATAAAGTACATCTTCTGTTTACTTCAGTGGCACCTCTACCTACAAAATGAGAATGGCAGCACTTTGTTGTTTGAGTATATCCCCCTCTACTGCTGTGACAGGCACCTGAGCATTCACCAAGCTTTCCTGGTGGGCACTGGCAGATGAATGGTCTCCGGTTAGCTTCATACCCCACACACTGCATGTCCCCTGGACACGGCTTCTCCAGACAGGGATCATTAGAACCTGGGCAGAGTCCTCCTGCAATAAGTTAAAATACTGTCAGGGATACACAGTGTAAAGCACAATTTTCAGTAATGCAAGAGTAATGAAAGACAATTATTGATCTCACACTTCAGTACAAGCAAAGACTGGCTTAACAATAGTAACAAAAAAACCCCACAACCTTCATGGAAGAGACGTCCTTTGGACAAGTACGTAGCCAAACTGTTATGGTTTGTCTTCAAAGGCTGCCCTAAAACCCATGGCAATGTATTATAAAAACCAACTATTATGAGCAGTAACTGGTTTATAACTGGTGTGTGACTCTCAGGTCAGTCATTTTCTCACAAAGCCTTCCGTGTACGGGATTCAGGGATATAAGAAAACAAATGACACAAGCTAGGGAAGCCTTCTGGCCCAGCACACCCATGAGAAGCAAATTTAAGGAGGTAGTTCTCCCTAGGAGATGAAACAAGAAAAAGCCATTCCTGGGCTACAGAGTGACAGCCGGACTTTTCATCCTTATCCTTTACAGGACACGCTGCCAGCCTCATCGTACTGCATAGGCAAACCTGCCCTGTCCCGTGTTACTCCTGACATTTCTCACATCTCACATCCTACTGTGCACCTTGCCCAGGCTGCCAAAACCTATCCTCCTTTCTGCTGGTTGTGATTACACAAGTCCCGTTGCAGCTGGAACTGCATTATATCCGGGGG
>Ga0065711_1028253_pt1 | contig 42563 bp, 24 predicted proteins | sample Hoacrofraction12_FD_59098 | JGI IMG/M metagenome (GOLD analysis project Ga0065711, IMG submission 59098) | Hoatzin crop microbial communities from Cojedes, Venezuela - Epithelial fraction 12 v2 (version 2) | ecosystem: Host-associated > Birds > Digestive system > Esophagus > Crop | place...
CTCGGGGCGGGCGGCGGCGGCCGGGTTGTTCCAGCTGCGCGTTTACTCTGCCGCGTCTTCTGCTCCTGCAGGCTCGGGGGAGAGGGGGTTCCGCGGCGCGGCGGCCAGCCGGGATGGGGAAGCAGCTGAAGCCGCGGCCGGGGGCCTGATCGTCCGCCTCGCTGCCCGTGTCCTCGCCCGGCGCTGGAACCGGCAGAGGAAGATGCCTTCACCCGTGTGCGAAGGATAACCGGTCTGTGACCACCGAGCAGGGCTGCGTGCTGAACCTGGAGGTCCTGGCGAAATGGGAGGGCTCGTCCTCTCCGCGGCGTGCGGTTTACTCCTGGCTCTGGTGCGAGGGCACAGCTTGTTCACGTGTGAGCCGATTACTATTGCCAGGTGTTCGGGAATGCCTTACAACATGACTTTTTTCCCAAATATCATGGGACACTACGATCAGGACACGGCTGCTCTCCGAATGGAGGTGAGTTGTCCCACCCTTACTGTAGTATGTAAATATAAACACGGTGAAACAACCTTCTTTTGTCGTTGAGAAGCGATCTGTGGTATCTGTTGCACTGAACGAGGGGGCAGATAGTGCTCAGTGATTAGGTGTTGCTTTAAATCTTTTTGGAGTGCACTGGAGGGCTGCTTGGTTGTGTAAGCACTGTGTAAGGGAGCTATAGACACACACACCCCCTCCCCCCCCTTGGATCCTGTGTTAGTGGAAGAGGAACGGGTGTAGCGCAGCAGTGTGGCTGTCGGAGCTCTTTGGCACAGCTGATCGCATAGAGCCCAGGCACCTCACTGGGATACAGAGCAATTACTGAAATTCTCGGGGGGCGTAGCTTAGGATATCCTGGCCCGCCTGAACTCAAGCAGTGCAAAAAGAATGTTTAGAAGTTTCTCTTTGTTGCTCGTTTAGCTTGTGTCTACTAAGGAGAGGTACCTAAACTTATTCTTAGCCCTGTTCTCCATTGTGGCTTTTGCATTCTGTTGTCTTCTGACTGCATGCTGAAACTTCTGACTAAAAGAGCAACTTTCCTTTTTTTTAAGACTGAAAAACATTTTTCTTACCTGTACTGACTGTAGCATATGGCTCCCTTGAGAATATGCCACCTTGTGGAAAGGCTTTGCCGACAGCAATAGCTAGAAAGGGCGAGAGGCTCTCTGGGTGAGAGGCTTGTAAAACAAGTTTTAAACCTGTTTTAATAATGGCTTTTCAGTGGTAAGAGGAGGGGGAACATCTTAACATAGGTCTTGAAAAGCTTACCTATCTTGTGCTGCGCAGAGAGTGAAACAGAAGTCAGTTGAAAATGAAGAAGTTTCTGGTTTAAAAAAAAAATATAGGTGATAGTGGAGGTGGCTGCTGTTACTAAAATCTTATTTGCATGTTCTTTACTGAGCTTGGGGGAGGAGCTTGGTTCAGCTGCCAAAACATTTTTTTGACGTTGCCTGGGATAGTCAGGATTCCCTGTTTGGCCTTTAGCTGCAAGCCTGGAAGGGCACAGGCTTTGGTCTCGCATCATGTTTGCCCGCCCGATGTAGATGTATGGGAAATTCTGGTATCAAATGTTGACATTCAGCTACAGACCTCAGATAAATTGTGAGCTTTTAAAGTGGAAGACAGGCAGTAGGCTTCAGCAGTACACTCTGTGCAGTGCCTACTGCAGTCATCATTTGTCAGGAAAGCTTTCTGCAGCGTCTGCCACTTTATCTCGTCAGGCATGCTGCTGGTTCTTGCTTGATGTGTCTTAACTACAACTGTTGAGCCAGCTTTTGTCAGTATTCGTGCCTTCCAGTCATGCTGCTGTTACAGCAGAGACCACAGAGCCGATTTTATTAGGTTGCTATGACTGACTTTTCTGAACTGTCAGTAACTTGTGCCTAGTGCATGCCTTCTGCATGGAGGGGGTTCCTTCTGGAAAGGGTTCACGGCTTACCTTTTCTCATGTAGCTACTTCATAAACACTGCCTGGTACCGAGAAGTTTTGTTGTTTTCTCTCTTCTTCCATTCTGTCTCCCTTATAACCACCTCTGACTACTGCGGTGGTTGATCAGTACTCAGCTAGCTGACCGGGCGGCTGTGTGGAACAACAGTGTCTGTTAGGATTTGATTTCTCTGCCCTGTTTCATTTGCCTCCTAGTGTCCTGTCATTGCCACTGTCTGGCCTCTAATTTGGTATACCTCACTACTCTAGTGTTGTGCAGACATTTCTAAACTATCTGATGTGCATGCGTGCTGATCTGCCTGCCTTTATTTGTGATTCAGCAGTGCTGATTGACTGCTTGGTCAAACTGTATTTTGCAGGTGGCTGCTTTACTGGTGAGAGGGTAAGGAGGTTTCCTCCCATTTGATGTGTAACTTGTGTTGCATCTGTTGCTAGCGGTTAGATTGGAGCTGATATGGTAAGCTTCTGGTGGTTCATTGCTGGACCTTTTTGCTGAGGGAGACCAGTGCAAACCGATGTCACTTACACATTTTGATATGATTCTACATAGTATTCAGTGATGGCACCAGTATAGTTTGTCCACCGTTGACTGCAACAGGGAGCCTTCTCAGGATAGTCAAAGGGTTCTCCTTTGCAGGGGACTTGGTGTTGCAGCAGGGGAGGAGGGCTTCTGTCATGTTTAATTTCCCTTTGCAGCCATAAAGAGGCAGCGGCTTGGGAGGTGGAGGAGACTCCTCGTGTTTTAAGAGCTTGAATTTTTCTGTGATTGGTAGTCCAGACTTCATTTATACCAAAGAAAGAATTTTAATAGTAGGTTGGTTAAAACTTTCTTTTGATCCTCAGTAGGAATGCTTAAAGGCTTTGGTTTTTAATTCCATCTCACTCTTGCCCCTCCCCTCCCCACAGCCTGATCTCAAGACTGGGCATGGTCTTAGGATGTAAACACTGGGTTTTGAGATTGAGGCCTGTAATGTTTTCCTCACTTTATCTTAATTAACTTGGAACAAGCTCCTTAATCATGCAGTCTCAGGGCATGTGGTAGAGACTTCTTCAAGAAATCCAAGTATTTTGTGCAGAAAGGGCCTTAATGTTAGTCCTATTTTGTGTTCCTGTCCCCTCTGGAAAATTCTTCCCATTGCTTATTTGGAGTGTTTACTCCCAGAAAAAATGAAGGTTTGTCAAGGGGACAAGTCTCACCTGAAGATGAAGTTCACTCTACAAAACTGTGGTCACTCTATGCTGTGTCCCACTGTCACGGCTCCACAGGCATGTTCTGCCGTGGGGAGTCTTGTATAGCGAGAGGAGCTGTGTTTTCCATCTGCTGGAACACAAAGGTTTCTGTACAGTTCCTCTGCTTTCTGGAAAGGTGTTAAATTGGCATTTCTGGGATGGTGTCTTCATAGTAATCCTCCAGGAGAGGATGATGTGGAGCCACTGTCTCAGGTGGTGGTTGTTCTCCAGGAAATCAGCTGATCTGTGGCCTTACATGTATCAGTTCCTCATAATGATGTGCTATAAACCAGAACACTGAACTGATTAGGGCAGGAAGAAAGGCTAACTCAGTCTTACAGCCTCTGTTGTGGATGTTCTGGCTAGTGGTGATAGTTCCTCTGGGATCTTATTTTTTGTAAGAGATAATCTGAAATTTCCAGATGCTCCCTCCATCCCCCATTCCCCCCATGCCTCCCCCATTTTATTTATTTTTTTATTCTGAGCTTTCAACTTGACAGATTGAATTTAGGTTACTTGAATCTTACTTTATATTTCGATTAGTTTTGTTTATATGACAAATGGTGGTTTTAAGAAAGTAAAACCACATGGCTTTGTGGTGTGAAGTTTTGTGTTTTGTATATGTTAACTAAACAGCTGTATGATATAGGAATCTAATTATTTGCAGATGCTTACTGTATCAGTATCTCAAAGCAGTTTAGCAGTAACACTGTTCATGTTACTGCTAACTCGGATTGGGAGGCTGAAGGTCTAGGGTTTGTCGAGTGAGGAAAATGGACAGACACAGCAGAATAGCTGGTTCATTACAGCTGTACTTAAATAGATGTAGCTGCCCCACGTGGTCACCTGCAAAACCAAGTCACTTGTAATTCCAAAGTATTTCCTCCTCTGAACTGTCGTGGAATAGGATAATGCATAAGACATTATTCCAGCAAGGCAGAGAATCTTACTGTGTCGTAACTTCTTGTTGATATCTCTTGATCTGTTCTGCTGCAGTTCTGGAATGCATCCACCGTAGACAAGCCTGTAAGACTTCCTGATCTGGGAAAGATCTAGAGGTCTGTAGAAGTACAAAGGCAAAGGGCTTGCCAGTGTTTTTAAAGCAGACTACACAAAACACTGGAAAATGTCCCACAGAGAACAATAAAGTACCTCAGAGAGACTGGAAAAATGATTCAATAGTGAGCTTTCCGTTCACTTCTGAGTTCATGACCATGTGCCAGAATACGTGGGCATGTCTATGGAGAGTTCAGTGCAACTGGCTGCAACAGTGGGAGAAATTGTGTGAGAACTAGGGTTAGTTTAAACTAACAAAACCAGTTTGAAGTAGATTAAGACGTACCTTCAGAAGCTTAATGCTGAAGTTCTGCGAGTTAAAACTTTTCATGTAACCGCTTAATTTGCTTCCACTAAATATAAATTTACAATTAATTCAATATGAAGATACTTCCAAAAACTGGAAACCGGGTGTCTGGCAAGCTTAAATCAGTATGTGTATGTCTGTGTGTGTATACACACAGGGGAGAAGCTGTCTGCCTTCTGTAGGTTGTGAGTTTTGGGGAAATAGGTGCAGTTTTGTGTAGAAAGTTGTTACTGGGATGTTCTGCAAAACAGCATGGGTGTGAATTCACTGAAACCTCTACAGACAAGCAGCCTGCCTTGCCCTTGTACTGTACGAGCAGTGCTTGGTGTAATAAGTGAACCACTAGTCCTTAAAACTTGAAGCTTAAATCTCTCTGCTCTAAAGTTTCTGGTAGCTTAGCTTCAATTAGGAAAGCAATCGCAATTCTCTATCTGCCTGGAGTTGCATTTTGTCCCTGATGCTTCTGCAAAGCCTAAGTTGGAGAAAGAGTGCAAAGGTGTGGATGTTGACCCAGTGGAACAAGCACAAGGGGCTCTTTAATTCATATTTTGCTTATAACGTTTTTGCTGTTTCTTTACCGTATGTCAGTGGTAACTAATGGGGAAGGAAGGCTGGTGTAAAAAGTGGTACATGTAGCATGCTGTACATCATATGTTACTTAGAAAAGTTACCGTAGTTTGTACTAGGTTATCAGAGCAAAGTGGTGGTCACAAAAGATTTTGGTGCTGAAACTGCTAAATTGCTTCTTGTTAAATGGAAGTTGGCAAATGCTGAAGTGTGTTTTTTATAGACACTTCTTATGGGTCAAGGGAAATACAAAGCAGTACGACTGACTTCTATGCCGGGTAAGTCTCCAGAAATACAGAATATTTGGACATGAATAATTCTGTTTTGAGCATCACCATGTCGCTTGTAGAAAAACTTTGGCTAAGGGGTCAAGAATATATGAATTATACACATCTGTATCATTTTGTATGATACCATAGAAATTTGGGAACTGTGTTGTCATTTTTGCGCTCTTAATCTCAGGTGTTCCAAAGAAATCTAAGTCATCATTAGTTTTTGCAGCAAGACATTCATAAGCCATCTTTGCAGATTCCTGTGGGTACGCTAAATTACATCCACTAACAGTGTTTGTTACCTGTAGTACTGAGGCCCTTCATCAAGTGTGGTTAGCTTGGGCAGATTGTCTGAAACCAGACGGGCAAATGTGTGTAATCCTATTACACTGGCTTTAACTGTATCAGTCATCTGCAAAATCTAATGCTGCCTTGTCTTAACAGCATTCCTTGTCTACCTGATGATGTGAGTAGTACTGCCTTGCTCCTTGTTCTGAAAGGATGCTGTTTAGAATGCGTGGGGGGGTCAAAAGTAGTGCATGCTTGATGACGAGAGGGCATTTACCTTATGTTAGCTGGGATTTGTTGAGACGATGCTGACAGTGTGATTCCTAGAGCCTCGTCTCTATCCATGTTCAGAGGCTATGTCTACACTAGCAAGTAATCTGGTGTTACAGGAGTGGATCACTGGGTGAAGTTGTTAGCACACTTCTTGCGTGTCCGCTGCATGAGATTGAGAGGTTTTACTGTGGACTAGATTTAGGCCAGTCCTACTGTGCGTGAGGTCTGAGGCTGGCCTACAGAAGGCTGTCTTCCAGATCTTTCTCAACAGCAGACCTTTCTGGGAAATACCGTGATATCCTGCTGTTGGTCCCCTGCAGATTGCTGTCCCTTCCACGGTGCCCTGTCTAGTGTTCATGTGTAGCTGCAAGCCCTGGAGGTTTCCGAGCCTCACTGTGCAGCCTGCGTCTCGGACCCCCTCTCCTCCACACTCATATGTCAAGTGTGGTCACTGGCTAAACCCAAGCACCGCAAGTGTGGAGTGATGGGCTTAGTCCTGTGGCTGTAGCCTCCTCCAGGAGGGCACCTGTGAATGAATGCAGCTTCCCTAAAGCTGTTTATGTAGAGAAGGAAAACGTGGACAGAGCTACTGAGTTTGGAACTGCTTTGACTTAATTGATAGATGGTTAGGGCTTGGGAGCTGAGCCCGGACTGCTGGGAACACATCATCCTTGGAGTGGGGGAAAGCCAGCAGTGGGTACAAAGCTTTTGGGTACAGAAAGGTGCAATTTGAAGATTGTCTCCATGTTTTTAAGGAAGTGGCTGTTGCCCTGTGGAACCTTGTGGACTTTACCTAGTGAGTAGCAAAATAGATGAGGGAGGACAAGTCTGCTAAGGGTGATGTGGTGACCATGATTTCAAAGGTTATTCTTCACATTATCTTCCTTTGAATAGTAGACAAGCGGATGAAAGTGTATAGGTGGCCCACACTGTTCTCCCTCTGTGTCCATGAGTTGTCAAACTGTGTGGGATCAAGTGTCGCATTAACAGCTTGCATCCAGTGCATTGGCCCACGGCAGCTCTGACAATGGCAATTTGATTGTCTTGCAAGCCTCGGTGAACCACCAAGGTACATTTGTGGACAGCTTTGCAAGGCTCATAACGCTTATGTCTTCTACAAATCTAGCTTAAGAATGGAAGAGGATTCTGATGCCTTCTTTCTGAAGAGGCCTTTGTGGTGTTTAGGTGCCTTCCTTCAGCTGTGAGAGGTGCTGTTTGCCCACAGCACTGCGTGGGTCATAAGGCCGTGCGGAGCCGAGGCACTTACTGCGTGGAGGTGGAATGCGAGTTTAGTTTTCCACTCGCAAGCTGGATGTGATGTTCAGGATGACAGCTTGGCTGCAGGATGTTATCTGTGCCTTCGTTGATAAAGACCACGAAAAGCAAATGGTCCAGGAAAGGAGTGGGGATGTAGTCAAATGTCAATGTGTTCTTTTCCAGGATGACAATGCCATGCTTAAATATGACAATTTCTAAAACTACTATTGTGTCATTTTTTTAGTTCTCTGTGCCGTTCTAAAGGAGAGGGTAGGAGTGTCTGCACCACAAAGCTTGCTGCCTTTTTCTCACTATCAGTTTGCTGTTGATTCACCAGCCCTTTGGGGCAAGCATGGTTGCTTTGCTTCCTGTTGCCTTTTTGGACCTTTTCTGTGTATTGTGTGCAGCTGCGATCGCTGCATCGTGGTAGTAATTTGCTTGCCAGAGGAAAAGATGTGTATGTCTGCCCTCTTCTCCTGAACTATGTAGTGGAGTCTTGCTTGCTTTCTGCTTAGCTGTTAGAAGAAGGGGAGGTGTGCAAGGGAGCGTAAGAGCTGTGTAAGCAGCTGCTGTAAAGATGGGGAGAGAAACTTGCTATAATATGGAGGCATAGGGGGCAGGCCTGGATAATCAGTCCTTGCAGGACAGAAGGGATGCCCTCTTACCAAAGATACCTACTCCTTCCCATCCCTGTAGTGAGACAGAAAAGAGCTTCTGGGGGCGAGGGAGGAAATCTATCCATCTTTCCCATGCTTAAACTTCTGGTAGATCAAGTTCTTCCAGAGAATAACCACATCCTTCCAAGTTTGGCCCATGCTTTATTCCCCAGAGGGCCTGCAGAACCAGATTTCTTCAGTCCCAGTAACTACTGCCACAAAGCACTTAGTGGCCAAACTCTGCACATGTTTATCCTGCATAGGAACATTAAAAGCAGCTTTTCAGAGAAGGACTGTACCCATCCAGCCTCATGATGGCCTAGAAGTACCTGGTTACCCAGACTCCATGTCCCAGTTCCATGTTGCTTCACCTGAGCTAGTGCTCTTGCTAGGAAGGTACGAGGTGCACCGTTTTAAGCAAAGCGTAAGAATCCGGCTGGGTGGGGGATCTCTCTGGGGGGTATGCCTGGAGCTACAAACAAAATGTTACATGCTGAAAGTTAACATGGCCCAGTGACCCTAAGTTGAAAGGGTAGAAGAAAAGGTGGCCCTGAGTTTTTAGAACAGGAGAAGTAGGGAAGATAATGTGGGGGAAAGGCGCCATGGCTAACAAAATGAGCACTGTGGGCTGGTGGTGAGGAAACGCTGGCTAATGCAGGCATTCAGGGCTGGGGAGGACAGGAGGGGTCCCAGCAGCCACCTTGCTGTTTCGAGCATGCTGGCTGCCACCCTCCCTTGGATGCTTAGGTGCCTCCGGTCCTTTTCCATGTCCTCGGCGGGCCTGTCAGTGACTACTTGCACAGTGTTGTTTCTCTGTCTGCCTTCCCCAGTGCCACCTCAGCTGCAAGGTGCTGGAGCATCGCCCTGGGGGTGACCCCCCGGGGGCATGTGCTGCCTTTTGCTGCAGCAGTCTGGGAATGAGATGGTGGGGGAAGGGGGAGAGGGAAGCAGTGACGTTGCATATGCCTCTGATACGGAGCTGGATGTGTTGGGTAGGTTACAGGACAATAACATGGCTTGTGAGCTCCGTACAGCCCCCAGCTTCTTGTGGGTGGAGGTTTCTGCAGTGTGATGGAGGTGCTGGGGATGTGCCTGTTGCTGTCTAGATCAGCTCTTCTGAGGGGTGGGTGAAAGCTCACACCACTGAGCAGTGGTAAGTTACTTCTGTGCTACAGTGAGCAATGAACTGTTGGGAAACTGTCTCTCCTTTGACTCTTTGGCCTCACTAGCAGGAGGAGGCAGGGTGTTTAAGGTATCAAGGATTTGGGTGGAGATTTTGGAGGGATGGAGGGGAGACTGTGAGGCACTGCATGCAGAAGGAGGCTCCTGTAGTAACATCATTAGCTGTGTTAATTTCTTGTATTTGGATATCTTGCATTTGGAGGAAGAAAGAGGTGACCAGAAAATAATGGAGTAAAGGAATTAGCTTCCTTCCTTACCAGCTGCCTCACCGATCCTTTAGAATTTGAATTTTTTTTTTAACATTACTTAAAAGCAAGTTGTTTTTCTTGCCTGTCAGGTTGGCCTGTGTCTCAGAGTAAATAGAAGTTAATGAAGAAAAGTAATTTAAGATGCATACGTAGTGTACAGAGCAAAAACATGTAACTAGTTAGGTTGTAATTGTTTTAGACATTTTATCTTCATAAAAATAAGTAACTGAACAAAAATACCACAAAAGAAATACACGTCTGTGGAAGAAGTGAACTATTTCCCACAAATACAGGAAAGAAGCATCTTCTTTTTTTTTTTATCTTTAATAAAGTGATTTTATGTATATCTTTTTTAAAATCTTAAGTACTGCTTTTCCTATTACAATAATGATCTACCCTGAGTAATAAGAATTATAATTATTAAGAATTATAAATTTAAGTTTTCAAACTGTAGTGCAGATGATACCTAGAGAAGTGAATTCGAAGTGAAAGGTCTGATTTTCCATTTTGTGTGTGCACTGATCTTCCCAAAAGCAGTTATTTTACAGAAAATTGCTCTGGGTCAATATTTACGGTGGGTGGTGGATGCTAAGTCTGTAGAAAGTTGGCTACATGGTGGAAGCTTCCCAAACACAAACAAACCGAGGCTGCCATCCAGTTTTCTATTGTTCTTTTGAACTGTCTCTGGTTTGTGGCTCAGACTCTCGGGTTGTTTGCTTTTAGTGCTGTGTCTGACTCGTGTTGGTCTGTGCTCCCATGTTACTGAGAACTCATTCAGAAGAACCCGTCCTCCTTGTCAACCCATGTGCATGATGGAAGCAACTTCTGCAGATTTTCTAGGGATGAAGCCCAGTCTATTTGAAGTTCAGGAAAGCATTTGTTACTGTACCACATGAAAATTGTTAAAATGACTAATTTCTGTAAACTGTCACTAATCCATTCACTTTGTAAGAGACAATGTCAGTCAGGCACGTGCAAGTCAGATGACTGAGTTGAAGCCCGTGAAGCTGCAGTTATCTGCCTCACCACCTGCAGTTCTGACCTCTGTCTTCTGATTTCAGTGTTTCCAGTTGGTCATACGCTGACACTGACACGCTGCTTGGCTGGCCAAGAGACAACCTGTGTCCCATTTTTATGAGATATCACAGAATCACAGAATGGTAGGGGTTGGAAGGGACCTCTGTGGGTCATCTAGTCCAACCCTCCTGCGGAAGCAGGGTTACCTACAGTAGGCTGCAGAGGACCTTGTCCAGGCGGGTCTTGAATATCTCCAGAGAAGGAGACTCCACAGCCTCCCTGGGCAGCCCGTTCCAGTGCTCCGTCACCCTCAAGAAGTTCTTCCTCATGTTCAGACGGAACTTCCTGTGCTTCAGTTTGTGCCTATCATATGGGCAAGAAATCAACGGATGCAGTTACTTGGCATTTTGTTGGGCTTCGGAGGCTGAGGGTGATAGTTTATTATTCCCCGTTGGCATGGGAATTAACTTCATAAGCCAGGTGATTTTTCTAATTTATATACAATATCTCTGCCCCCACTGAACCAATGGCGTGGCTAGCCCAGGTCTGCAAAGAGTGAAAAGCTTGATACAGGCAGCAGCGTGGTTCCTCGCAGAGCTTCCCCGGGTCTAATGGGGTCAACTTTGAGCCGAAGCTGTTGTGCCATTTAACTGTGTTCCTGGGTGGACAGGGAGCGGGATCAGCAGCCATGTAGAAATGCCACCTGGCTGGGCTGGTGCTGGTCTATGCAGAGCTGGTGCAGATGCCTTTGCATCTGCAGGATGCAGAGGCTTTCTTCCCATCCTGCTAACTGATGGTAAAGGGCACCAAATGCTCTGGTGTTCTGCTAGTATTAGCATGGCTTGGGTTTAGAAAAGGTGAATTGAGTAACTTGTGGGTAAGAGGACTGGTTGACCTTTCAGTGACAAGTAGATCTCTAACTGCAGATTGGATGGATTTCTGGCACAGAAAAGTCTCTTGCTTTTTTTTTTGTTGATCCTGTATCACCTTATTTAAAATACTTAAATACTCAGTGGAACGGGATTCCCATGAGCATACCGGTCACAGAGCTATTGACTTAAGTGCTTTTGTTTATTTATTTGAAGACTGCTTAAATTTTTATTTTATAGACTGGCAAAGGAGGTGTCTGAATGTGGATCCCTGAGTGTTCTGAGAAGTAATCTGTTGCATAAACGCTGCCTTGGAGCTTGGCATTAGTTGCCTAACTTTTGGAGATATGTATGATTTGATTCCTGCTCCTCTTGAGCATTCTCTTCTGTCTGTGAGCTTATCTCTACTTCCTGAATTCTGTGAATATTGTTCTCGGGTGCCTCTCTGTGTGGACATCGGATGGGGAAACTGCTTTTGAGGACTTTGTGAAGTGTCTGGAAGTTAGGCATCACAAGTTTCTGTTGTAATAGCGAGTCCCCTTTGTGGATCTGGCTCTTGATTGCTTTACTGGACATCGCAGAAGACTGACAGAAGATTGCTTGAGAAAATCAATCCTGTCATGACTGAGATTTTCCTGATTTAGTTTATGCATGAAGTAGGCAGGGAAGAAAGCATGATGCAGGGTTACTTCTCTGGTAACCTGAGTGGTGGTGTTCTGCTAAAGTGTCTCCACACTCACAAAGCCAGGGGTAAGCCATGAACCTGGTCTGACTCTTTTGGAACCAGAGCAATAACGACTTCTGCTGGAATTCCCTTCAAATGAGGAGCTTTTTCACAGATAAACAGGCAGTCTATAAACAGTATTACTGGTAATCTTCTAAGTTGTGTTCTACACAGTAATTTCAGTAATAAATCCATGTACTCCTGTAATACATGGCAAACACATGAAGAATTTAAGATTATTTTGAGGTTCTTCTGCTAACACAGTCCAGATGTAATGAAGCTCTGTCTAGACATGAGATGTTTGAGGGCCCACAGTTTACTTTCCTTCAGTTAACTTATACTTGTCTGTCTCTTATGTTCTGTGTAGTATACATGGAGATAAAACCGTATATAATTGAAAGCTTTGTATAAATAGTTCAGTTCTGTAATGTTTGGGAAAACTCTGTCATGTTTGTTTTGGACTGTAAATTGCAGAGGCTGGAATATCTGATTTAGGTCAAGCTATAATTTAGGTTAGAACTGCAGAATGCAGTGAATTTTGCTAATAAGCAATTTTGGGAGGTATTGGAATACTTCAGTTTGTTTCAGAATAACTTTCTAGTGAGATGTAATATTCCTGTTTATATTGTTTCTAACCTTTGTTTATAGTAAAGAAATATAGGTATATATGTCTTTTTATTTTGTACTTAAATCCTTGAAGGGCAAACATGGAACTAAGTTGTTTTACTACAGAAAGAAATTCTGTAGTTGTTAGTTAATGCAAAACAGGCTAGAGCCCATAGAAGTAAGGAGCAGAATAGCCTGCTTTATCTTTCTGTGTATGCGTCTGTCTATACCATCAATGGCAAGTTTAGTGCCCACTTGTAGTGGTAGAGTGCGTTTTTCGGATTTTGTTTTGCTTTATTTTAAAGTAAGTGAGGGTCTTGTTGCCCTGCTGACCTCTGAAGACCTCCCCCCACTTGCCTTGTTCTCGCCGTGGTTGGATTTCTCATAGTAGTCCCATAGACTTCAAACAGCTAATACGAACGTTCACAGCTGAATATGTGTGAAAGTATACTGCATATGTAGGTGTAGGGGTGAATGATGGCAAAGAGTTTGCAAATATACTCGTGATTTTGTTGCAGATATACTGACCACTTAGATAATGAGTAACTCGGCTCCTTGCGCAGTTGCAGAGCCCGGGATGTGAACAGATTCCTGTCCAGTTTAGCTTGAGGTGGGTGATGAAGGTCTGGCCCCCGGGACCTGCCCTGGCCGGGCATCTGACTGCTGCTGGCCAGTCAGTCCCTGAGCCACTGGAGTTTACAGCACAGCAGTTTTGTGATCAGCTGCCATCTGACTTTGTCTTCTCAATTACGATCTGGTCGGCAGCTCCCACACCTGCATGGCTGTGGAGGAGCAGACTGCTGGGAACGGTTCCGCTTATCAGCTCTTGCAAGTTAAAGCTGTCCCCACACTTTGTTCAGAACCCTGAAATAACTTCTTGCCTTTGAATGCCCAAGTGCATGCATTGCCTTTGCTATTCAGCTGAAGGACAAAGATGAAAGCTCATAGGTTTGTAAACATCTTCCATTGCAGAATAGCATTGTTTGGTCCACTTGCTTATTACATTTTTCTTTCTCCCACCTCCCCCCCCAGCTCCTTGAACTCCAGATTGTCCTTGAGTAGGAAACTTGAATTATTTGTGTCTTTTAAACTACTGGGGTAACCTGATTTCTACTCTGACAAAAGATTCCGTTCTTATCTCTGTAAACACTAGCCTGATAACATTTAAAAAACGTTTGACAAGCTTTTAAATTAGACCTGATTGTATTTGCCTTAATTCTGTTTTGAAAGCTGTGGAAGAGAATGTTGCTTTGTGTAAAAGCAGATTTTTTTTTAATAAGTCAAATTCATATGCTTTCAATGGTTTTCTTTTACCTCTGTCAAACTAGCATGCACTGATGATGAATATTAAATGTATATATTTTTATATCTAAAATATTTTATGCCTGTCAGTGAATTTTAGTCCTGAAAAACTTTTGTCTTAGAGGAGTTACCCATATAATTTTGACTGAGGTTAGAAAATACAGATTATGACTGACGCTTGCTGCTGGCAGCAGTAGTCGATTATTACCCATAGCTCAGGTAGAGACATGGAGTATTGGGGCCCCCCTTAAATCAGTAGCAAATTAGTTCATACCATCTTCATTGGTAGTTTAGGGGATGGTTGACTCTGCACTAAAGTTCATAAGCTGCACCTACATTGCTGTTTTGCAGCTCTGCTGTTGAAGTAGCAGCTTCTAGCAGACATGTTGCAACAAGATGCTGACACTTAAACTGCCTTAGCCTCCTGCAAAGTGCTTTCTAAATCCTTAAAGACACTTTTAAGTTGGTATGTAACTTGCCTTTGATCTAAATCCACTGGTATAGCATCCAGTTGGAAGAACTAGTCTTTTCTCAACATTGCTTTGAATCTAATCAAACTTGAAGATTTCATCCTTCATTTAGTTTCATGTGTTAGGGCATTTATTTGTCATGACTTAATTGTGCATAAATTAGGAGTCATAGTTTCTTGGCAGCTGATTCACTGTGGCCGTGAGCAAATTGCCGCCCTTGCCAGCCCATCTGGGAATTGTGTGAAGACATTAATCTCTCTGGGTATGACGCTAGTCTCGTTCGCATCCAGTTGAGAATAGCTCTATTGAAACAATAGTGTAGGATTAAATCAACTGTGCCATACTTGTTTCACTGTTTTTAATTGAAACAGATTATCATTGTAAAAGTGGCTAAAGATACTGTGAAAATTAATTGTTAGTGTAGCTCTGTGGTTGTAAAGCGTAATTACTGCCTATTCTTTTGAGACCATTTATATACACCATGGTTGACAGGGGCTGTATTTGCTACCTATCACTTATGAAAGTGTGTATGTAAAATATATTGTGTTTAGGTTTTGTGGTTGTACTTTGATTCTGTAATAATACTTACTGGACCGTAGTTGTGTTTGAGTCTGGTGCTGTAAATTATTATTATTTATTAATCGTTAAGGTGAGATGTTATTTCCTGTAAAGCAGGTAAATAGTTTCATGAGTAATAATGTATATCTTTAATATAGATAGGAATCTGTGGTACACAGTGTGATATGATTGTAGAAATTGACATTTAAGCTTGTGTTCGCTTCCACAATTGAAATAAACAGTTATGTAAGTGACAGGGTTGTAATGTTGTTGCTTTAGGTCACAACATTTGTGTTCCATCATGAAACGGGTACCATTGCTTAACAGTGAGACAGTTGGTGTCTCTTTTTAACTTAGTTAACCTTGACGTTAACTAGGTTAACTAAGCAAAGTGTCTTAACGTGGTAGCTAGACCTCAGTGGTTAGGAGAGTAGGTTGTTACCGTCTTAAATAACTGGCTCCAGTGGCTGAGCAAAGGCTCTTACCCCCTGTGTATCTCAGCAATTCAAGGATTGTCTTTTACAATCAAGGTTTGCCATAGCTGATTGTAATAGACCTCAATATTTTGATCCACCGCTTTCTATATATAGTTCAAATATTTCAGTGACATTAATCAGCAGAGTACAGGAGAACACTTTCACTTACTTGTTTTGACATACATTAGTAGTTATCATACATCCCAACCTTAGAGCCATCTGATCATCTCTGGTAATACTTTTCTCTAGGATAAAACTGAGATGAGGTAGGACAGAGCATCTGTACTGACTGCCTGGAATAATGAGCTTGTTTCTGTTGTGTCTGGGACTTGTAAGCCTGTTAAGCACACAACAGACCAGCATGCTGAGCACAAGATGCACATTCATTTCTTCACCATGAAGGTGGTGAAACACTGGCACAGGTTGCCCAGGGAAGCTGTGGCTGCCCCCTCCCTGGAAGTGTTCAAGGCCAGGTTGGATGGAGCTCTGGGCAACCTGATCTAGTGGAAGGTGTCCCTACTCATGGCAGGGGTTTGGAACCAGATGATCTTTAAGGTCCCTTCCAACCCTTACTGTTCTATGATTCTGTACAGTTCTAAGTTGTGATTTGCTTGTTGGCAAAGTGTGTTTAAGAGCGTGTTTGCACCTAGCTATTTATTCTGTATTCTGCACCATTGGTCTCAGTTGTGTTCTTGTTTTAAGACCAAACCATAACTGGATTTCTGAAATAGTCTGGCTTTTTGCCTTAATAAAATACAGCATAGACATACATTACTACGTAAGGTGTTGGTGTGTTGTGCAGTGCAGAGGATATTCCTCTTGCTGGCTAGTGATGCTCTAATCCCTTTGTTTGACCATATTTGCAGTCCACAGTGGGTACGTGTATGCTTCGTGGGGTTCAGTTCAGACTGTTTTGGACTGGGAGGTTTCTGCACAGGGCACATGCCTTTCTCGTACCCTGCACCGACCACATAGTGGAAAGTTTGTGTCTCAGCCCTCAGTTCTTCACTGCTGTTGCTTGAAGCAGCGTTTCTTCTGTTAATACAGACTACATCATCTTTGGCTTTACAGTTGTGATTAGGTTGTTGGAGGCTTTTTTTGGTAGATTATGAGTGTGTTCTAGTTTGCCTCCTATTTACTGGATTTTTTTTTTTACCTGTTGGTAAGAAGATAAGAATTTCTATTTTAGGACTTGTATTGGCTTTGTGAGGCTGCATTGTTGATTTTAAAAGTGCCTGGCTTCACTCTGTTTTTAGCACTGCCATCGCCAAATCTGCAGGTTTTCATCCCTGTCCTTCATGTGACAGGGCAATGGTTGTTAATGCTAGACGTGCCACATGCCTTTTTGTGTGGTTGTGCCACCTGCACATCTTGGCCTTCCTGAAGACGAGAGGACCACGGTACTAGATTCTAGATTCACCGGCTTGGCGAATTTGCAGGTTTAATCCTGGACTTCGATGCTCAGGAGATTGGCTCATGCATATGTGCAGGTTACCCAGCTAACCACTTGGGTAAGAAATGGTTGGGGGTTGGGCACTCATGATCTGGATAACACAACCTTGAAGCAACCAATTCATACTCTCAGTGAGCTTGTGATCTCAGTTTTACAATTTTGCTTACACGCCATCCAGCAGGAGGAGCGAATACTTGGAATTTGGTGAGATTTTGCTTTTGTGGTCTGTCAGGATATGCAGACCTATTATTTTCTATAATGAAATGTTTTCAAATTGGCTAGCTGGAAGTGAAGCCCACATTTAAAAATGTGTAATTGTTAGCAGAGTTCCAGGCGCAATTCATGACCTTTTTTTGCTGTTCTTAAATGGTAAAGGTAGACAGTTTCTGAAAATAAATCTGTATTTTACAAATCCTATTTGTGTGTGCTTGAGGCAAAGTTTTATGTTTTGTAGACTTTTTTTTTTTGGTTGAGGGAAATCATTGCCTGTGAAATCGATTGGAGGGTTTTTTTTGATGGAAATAACTTTGTTGAAAGATATGATTTAGCTTGCATATTATACTTCAGTTTTCAAAAAGGCTTTGAAGTGGTTATAACTTATGTTTTATAAAGAAACTATGCTGGTAACCCAATGGGAACTTTCTTTTCCAATGCCTACCTAAAGAACAAGAAGAAAAGTAGGAATAAATAGATGTTTTGTCACAAAGCAGGGAATGAAATCATTAGCGAATAGTTTGGTCCTATAGCAAGTAAATGATTAGAGTGGTTCCCCCTACTCATCTGTACTGAAACCTCTGACACACAACTAACTCACACGTGACCTGGAAAAGTGATGGGTAGTGAATTTGCTAAGAAAAAAAAAGTTACTAAGGAGTTGCAGAAAGGTCTTGTAATACTGTAACTGAGCAATAAAATGGTAGGTGAGATTCAGGGATTGTAAGTGCAGAATAATGAATATGGGGAAAAATAATGCCCACTAATCATACAAGTAGATGTGCACGGTATTATATTAGTTACTATCACTCGGAAAAAGTCTCTGTAGTCACTGTGGATAGCTCTACGGAAGCGTGAGGTCAGTGTTCAAATGTAGTGAAGGCAGAATATATTATGAAAGGAGTAGAAATTAAAATGTAAAACATTATTATGCTAATATATAAATATATAAATATAATATATAAAAGATAGCAGGATGGCGTGGAAAAAGTAGAGAGTAATGTGTTAACTGGAAACACAAACTAGGTTGCAAAACCAGGAGTTACAATAAACAAATAAATGGAATATTTTCCTGGCAGTGCCTAATTAAATTATGCAATATAACTTACTGCTGTAGTATTTTACAATGAGTATAAACATAAATGGTTGAAAAAGGGATTGGAAGTGTTCTAGAAGGAAAGGAGGTCTGTTAGTGTCTTCTCAAAACAGTGCTGGTGTTATAACCTGCTGGTGGTAAAGTTTCCTAAACCATTGATTGTTGGAAACTGGGAGGGGTGTCAGCTTCTCGTCTTGCACCCCCCTTGCTACCAGCTGGGGTGAGAACTGCATGTTGGGTCTGACTGAGTAGGTCTGCTTGTGTTTTCAGAACACCAGACCTCCTGGTCTTAACTTGTTCTCATACTTTCAGGTGTTAAAAGGTAAATATTTTTAGCAAGCTTAAAGAAATACTGTGAGAACAATTAATCACCAGCTGAGTCCTTGGATTTCTACTCTGGTTACATTACAGGCTTAGCACAAGTTCCTTCTTGCAGTGGTGTGTTGTTACATTTATCTGTTAGGGTTGTTTTGCACTTAAATAAAATATGTATTTTAAACAACAGTATTTAGCCAAACTGTAGTAAAACTCTTGGAAGCATTTCATTTTTGCTTGTCATTATCTGCCTCTAATATACAGTATTACTGTGTAGTGATACTTGTGATATTTTAGCTTTTAAGTATTTTCATATAACAGAAATTCTGTTAGAATGGTAAAGGTGGGCTTTATGTCCTCGCTTTTTCACCAGACACTGCTATCTTTGTGCTCATTTTCTGTGTCAAGGGAGCGAATCTATGATAGCCTTATTAGCTATGCTGGAAAAAGATGTTTTAAAGTTGTTAGCTGCTAATCAAAATAGCTAGTAAAATAGCACTTTAGGTAAAGTTGATTTCATAAATATGAGTACTGGGGCATTTAAATGCTTACTTTATAGAGAAAATGGGGGTTGGAACCAGATGATCCTTAAGGTCCCTTCCAACCCTTACCATTCGATGATTCTATGATAAAATATTGCTGTTTTACCTAAGTCTGCAAAAGTTCTTGACTGGCACCCCAAAACTTGGTATAAAAAATTAATTCTGTTTTTTATCAACCAAGATGAACTGGGGGTGATAAAAAAGAAGAATTCATAACAAGCAAGACATTCTAAAAGACAATTTCAAAAGTAAACTCAATTTCTATAGGAGATGTGTGTGAATACCCAGGCTATTATCTTTATTTTGTCCTAAGTGCCGGGAAGAACAGAGCTAACATAAATTAAACAAACATTTAAGCAAATAAAATTTAAGTGAGAAGAAAACAAGCATCATAATTGTGTAAAGGAAATTTAATTAATTTAGGGTTAACTCCTGACTATTTTTTTCATCTGAAGCCATGTAGCATTTAGGAAATAATCAAACTCATGGAACTGGAGCACATTATACCAGAGCTATACTTCTCTCCTTGTCATAAAATGCTCAGGTCTCGGGTTCCTGAGGAGGCGGCTCTGCAGCAGACATCCAGAGCGGGATCAGACTGCTGTGCGCCTGCTGTAATGGCATCTGCAGATGCAGCACGCAGCTGCAGTGCTCTGAAGCACGGTGCCAACATTTTTATGGTTTTTCATAAAGCATTTTTCCATTCTTCTTGCTCTGCCTTATCTTCTCCCTTTCCACCCTCCCCACACATTCCTTTGTTTATTAGAAAGATCCCGTGAGGATTTGTAGATATTCCATTTTGAAGGGGAAAATTTATTTATCAATGTCTTTCATCTTAAACTTTATGTTCAGTAGTAAGACTTGCTCTTGGGGTAGTGGTGTATATGTATTTGGGATACTTAAAAGCTGACAAAGGTAAGGATACTATTCTGGGCTCAGAAATCAATCCTTCCTTCTCCAGTCATTAGCTGAATATATGAGATGCATAGCTGTTAATGGCAAAGAATTAAATGAAATTCTTACTAAATAAAAACCTTATTAAAAATTCTGCCGTCTTCGAAAATTTTGTGCAGTGTCCCTATTTGTCAGCACATTTCAAAGTGTGTTAGTTTCAGCTTTCCAACGCATCAATTTGGCTGTTTACATGTGATATGGAGATTACTTTTTCCTGAAATCCAACAAGCATTTTATCAAAAAGCCTACGTAAAAAGGCTGCCGTGATCCTGCAGACTGATTTCACCCTTGGCCGTGGGTTAGTTCCCCTAGAATGCTGTTCAAATTAGCTTGTTTTTACTCTCACGAGCTGGACCAGGGATGCGCAGCTGCTGCGGCGGACGGGACAGTGACCAGCAGCCTGCGGTGGGTCCAAGGGTCCTGCAGTGGTGGGCTCAGAGCCGGCCAGCACGTGCGCGCCCCACCAGCTGCGCTGTGCGACCTCCTTCCCAGGCCTGCTGAGCGGGAGGTGACCCTCCGCATCCCCCGGTCTGCTGCCCCGGCGCACGTCATGCCAGTCAGATGTCACCGCGCACGTGCCCTGTGCCCTGGCCATGCCTGGCGCCGCGGAGCCCGAGCTGGTCTGTGACCCTGTATCTGTCAGCGCTCCTGGCTTCTCTGAAGTTTGCACATGCGGTAGTATTTTGGCTAAAATAATTTTCCCTAATAATAAAGTTGATAAAATGTAGAGAAGGAAGGTTGGGGTTGGTTGTTTTTTTTTCTTTCTTAAAAGCCTGCCTGACTGTAAATCATGGGTTGGATGAATTGGAGGGAAAAAGAATTGGATTAAATTTCATTCTGTGATTTCTCCAGTAAGAGCAGTTATCAGTTGTTCACTGCCTGGTGCTTGGTAATACAGGTAGAGAAATTTGCAGTCATGTTGAGGTTTTGAAATTCAATGTTTCAGAAATGAGGAATAGTGATATTTGGACCTCATTAATCAAAAAACTCACAAACCTCTCTAGCGTGAGAGAAGACGATGAGTGCAACACACCACTTAGGACTGAAAATGTAACTTAGCAGGAACCACAGACAGAGACCGCCTTTAAAAATCTCAGGGCTCTAATTTAGAAGCTGTCTGATGAACTTGGGAACTTAATGTTTTATGCTTTCATAATACCTTTCAGATTTCTCATATTGTCAAATAGGAAATATCAGGTTTGAATAGTTACAGATTGGGCGCTATCCCGGAGCGGGGGCTGGGCTGTGTGTGCTGGTGGAGTTTCTCACTACTCAGGCCACTGGGTTTTGCTCTTTCACAGCTGCCGAGCAAACACTGTTTTCCAGTATCTTTTCAAACCTACAGGGGAACAAATGCGAGCCATAGTGATGAAAGTTAGCTTTGATGCCATGAATTATTTTTTTTTTAATTACTCACCAAAGCCTTTTTCTTCCCTGTAGCCTTTTCTGACACTCATGAATCTTCACTGTTCACCAGAAGTCCACACATTTCTGTGCAAAGCCTTTGTCCCTGCCTGCCTGGAGCAAGTTCATGTGATTCACCCATGTCGCAGCCTCTGTGAGAAAGTGTACTCTGACTGTAAGCATTTGATGGACACTTTTGGGGTCACATGGCCTGAAGAGCTGGAATGTACCAGGTGGGGTATTTTTCATGTTGACGAGTGACGGGGGTGATATTTTCATGTATGACCTAGACCGAGTTGAAAATCTGAGGCAGAATGTGAACGTGCCACCTTGCTGTAGCTTCCTCAGCGCTGGTGAGCTTACAGTGCTTATGCACAGGACTATTTTTTTTTTTTTTTGATCAAACCTTTTTCTTTATGTGGATTATCATCTGCAGGTCCTGCTTGTGACTTTTTTCGACAAAATTCTGGAGCAATTCTTCTCAGTATTCAGACCCCTGCAAAAAAAAAAGCTTTTTTCCTATAAGTTTCTTTAAATTTAAAATGTTGAGTGTGACAGCATAGATTTTGCTTTGGTTTCTGATCTCGAAACTAGGGATGAGCATACTTCATGGGCGTTTTATAAAAACAACTGCTCATAAATAGTGAAATATAAAATACTCTATATTTATATGGACACAGAGCATTAAACAGTAGAAGCCGTATCTTACTCTTAACCACTTAAATGTGCAAATTCAATCCCGTGTTGCTTTTCCTGTACTGCCTGCCAAAGTCTTTTTTTTTTTTTTTAATTTCACCTTTTTCTCAAAGACGTTCACGTGTCTGTTCCAGAAGGATGACAGTTAATACTGCATTTGGGGTAACGATGAGTTTATTAAATGGAAACCACTGAAAACATTCCAGTGTAATCTGCTTGAGATTCTGACCTTCAAATGCAGATATTTATAAATAATTATGGCCAGATTTTTATTTTTTTTAATGTGCATCAGGGCAAGAAGTACAGGAAAGGAGCAGAGAGTGGAAACTCAAATAATTTTTCTAACCTCCATGCAGTTGCTAATCTGTGATAGGGCTGAGGGAGAGCTGGGACAGTAGTGCTGTGCTATGATCCCTGGTAGAAATCTGTGTTGGAGTGAATATGACAGATGGCATTAATGCCATTTCCCTTAGTTCTGCAGAAAAATTGAAGTTACGGCATTTTAAAACAAGGCGGCATCAACTTTTCCCATCTAGTGTAAGCTTCTGTGCAGCAGTAGTGCCTCTCAGCCGAGCATATGTCTTCAAGAATTATTTTGAAAAATTAGGAACATTACAAGTGAATCTAGTTATTTGATATATCTTTCAAATGACATTTTAAATCAAATTACATTTTTGCAGCTTTAAATTGTATTACTGCTAGCATTTACTGAAAATGAACGTGTTGTGTTCGTATGTGAAATGATGTCTTCCCAGTGGCTGATGCAGAGAGGTCTGTGTAATGCAGGATGTACCTAAAACAGCAGACATCTTGCTGCTGGAGCCCGTGGAAGAGGACCTGGCGCGAGGATGGGCAGTAACCGGAATCCTGAGATTCACACTCTTGTGTTCTCACAGACATACATAATGCCTATTAAGACATGGGTGAATAAAGTTCACGCTGTTCCCATGCATACTGGTCTGGCTCGTGGTTAATGAAAGAATCTGCTACAGAATCAGTTTTTTTAAGGATTAGTCTGGATTTATTTGGACAGCATGGTACTGCAGAGAAGCAGAGAACTGAAGGGTTTTTTTAGCTCAAGCTGAGCTTGCAAACTGACATTGAGGGACTCCTGTAATAGAGTTTGACAAAGAATGTTTTGAGATGACAGAATCTTACTTTAAAAGCGAGAATGTGAAACTTGTTCTTTTAAATATATGCTTAAACTGGGAATGCGTATAAATTAAGTCCCTTACCTGTCTGGTGAGTTATGCTTACATAATCTAGTTTGAAGATATGACCAACACTGCTAATACTGTACTAACCTTATAAAAAGGACACATATTGTGTCCAATTAAACCCCTGAGCGATTGAGTCTTGAGCAATTTTTAAATTCACATTGTGGAGCTAGAAAAAAATTGTTAAAATAGTGATAATTTCTTACAATGCTTACATATTTACTTTTGTCTTTTTCAGTTAGGTAGTTGTACTGTTGTCGACAATGAAATACCAGTATAACAAAAAATTACAATAATGATGATGTACTAGTCATCAGTAAATTCTGGATACTGTCAGCCTTCTTGCTTTGTTTCTTGGTTGAAGCTTGCATTTTGACATGATCGTTTGCTGTCTCCAACAGTCTGTTGTTATCCACATTTAAAGAAAAACAGCTGTACATAACTATTTTTATGTACATATGAAAAAGTTTAGTAGAGTTTAAGGCTCTAGAAGAACAATTACGATTTGACTAGTGTTTCATAAGCAAGAAAACAGCAGGTAGAGAACAACAGTTAAATGGCTGTGTTTGAATAGTATTCTAAACTGAAAATATTTGAAGTCTTTTTTAAGACTTTTTTAAGTTTTGTTTTTTCACATAGTGCACATTTTGCATTATCTATAATAACAGTGATTAGAATCAGATTATTTTCTTATTTCTAAGAAATAATTAATAGCAGAGAATGAGGGCTATTAAGATATTTCCTCTTCTGTTTATTTATGTAGATTAGCCAGTTGTGATGAGGCTGCTCCTGCCACTGCTGCTGTAACCACAAACGCACATGGAACTCGGAAGACCCCAGGCCAGACCCGGAGGGATTATGGATTCTGGTGTCCACGACACTTGCACACGACCAATGGACAAGGCTACAAGTTTCTGGGAATTGATCAGTGTGCGCCCCCATGTCCCAATATGTACTTCAAAAATTATGAATTGGATGTTGCAAAAAGCTTCATTGGAATAGTTTCAATCTTTTGTCTTTGTGCTACGCTTTTCACGTTCCTGACTTTTCTGATTGATGTTAAAAGGTTCAGGTACCCAGAGAGGCCGATCATATATTACTCAGTCTGTTACAGCATAGTCTCTCTAATGTACTTTATCGGATTTTTACTTGGGAACAGAACTGCCTGTAACGAGGCAGACGAGAAGTTAGAAATTGGTGAAACGGTTGTTCTTGGCTCCCAAAACAAAGCCTGTACTTTCCTTTTCATGGTTTTGTATTTTTTCACCATGGCAGGAACTATATGGTGGGTGATTCTTACAATCACTTGGTTCCTTGCAGCAGGAAGAAAATGGAGCTGTGAAGCTATTGCACAAAAGGCCATGTGGTTCCACACAGTCGCGTGGGGAATACCTGGTTTTCTAACCATTATGCTCCTTGCAATGAACAAAGTCGAAGGGGACAATATCAGTGGAGTCTGTTTTGTGGGTCTCTACGATCTGGATGCCTCTCTGTACTTTGTGCTTTTGCCGTTGTGCCTTTGTGTGTTTTTCGGTCTCTCTCTTCTTTTAGCTGGTATTATTTCTTTAAATCATGTCCGGCAAGTCATACAGCATGATGGCAGGAACCAGGAGAAGCTGAAGAAATTTATGATCCGAATTGGAGTTTTTAGTGGTTTATACTTGGTGCCACTTGTCGCACTTCTTGGATGTTACGTCTATGAACTGGTCAACCGGAAGATCTGGGAAACGACTTGGGTATTTGACCACTGTGACCAGTACCATATTCCTTGTCCTTACCAGGCAAGTAGCAGCTTTCTTTAGAAATAATGCTGGAAAGTTAATTAGCAAAACCCCTTATGCAGCACCGTATCTGCCGTGCAGTTAGTAAATTATTTTTGCATTAAGTAATCAGTTCAAGAACATGCAGGGATTATTTGCTTTTTAAGTCAAAATAGGTGGTGTCATACTTCTGCGTTGCAATTTTTCACGAAGCAAATTGATAGCACTCAGTAATTAAATTCCAACTCACAGCTCTAAAGGGAGTATATAATCTTTACGATATTTGAACTTCATGTTATAAATTGTGTTGGGGGGAGCATCATTCTTCACGGTACCTATTCCTAAAAGTAGTTGCTCGGTGTTTGGGTGCCTAGCTCAGTATCACAGTACCTAAGGTAAATTTGCATTGATTTCACTTGAAGCTGAAATACCAATTCTTGAAAATTGAGTCTAAATTGGATTTAAAAGGTTGCTTATAACCACAGTTTTTAAATCACTTTTGTCTTTTTGTCTTCAACGTGTAGAAGTATAAAGCACTTGAAATTGCAAAACACATTTCCATTATATTTTTTTCCGTGGTAGCTGTCATTTGCAGGCTGATTTGTCAGTAGTGTGAAGAAATCTTTTAAAAAAAACACAGCCGAACAAAAAAAAAGAAAAAAACCAGACAACCCAACAGTACTTTAAATTGTGAAGGTGTTCATATTTAACATTTGACTCTTAAAAAATCAGCTTCCTTGGAAAGGCTTTTAGAGTAAATCTGCCCATGTTCAGTACTCTCTGTGGATTAAGCCTCTTGTAAGTACATAAAACTCCCTGCAATCACGAGTAGTTTGTAGTTTGTTTCTTTCCATTTAAGAACAAATATAAAAGAAGACACTGTCACTAAGAGAAATGCAGGTGTCTTCTGTCGTCTTTCATTGCTTTGCACTTATCTATGTTTTTACTGCAATAAACTATCATTAAAAACAGGACTATAAACACAGGCGTTATGGAATGATAAGGCTTGATCCTTCTATGTTCTTAACCATCCTCTTGGATGGTCAGTGTAAGCTGAGAGTAGCACTGCTCGCAGACTTCTTGGTTATTTTTGCTTCCATTACCGTTCTGAACAAGCGCACTTTGTCTTCAGCAGTTTTGCACTGAGCTCCGTATCGATGTAAATGGCCCAAAGTATACAAGGTTAAAAACAAGGCTTTTATGCTTTTTTAAAAAAAACAAAACAAAACAAAACTGTTTGTAGTGCTTAAATATAACAGCTTGGCATAAGACGGCAGAAAGAGCATGTATTCTCAGCCTTCAATTAACCTGTTGGAGAGCGTAAATAGCAACCGGGAGTGTTACACAAAGACAGACGTGATGCTATCTGTCCCTGTAACAAGCAGCGTGTGCTGACTGTGGAGTGGCGTAGAGTGGCCTGCTCAGCCTTTGCTTACCTGAGCTAGCTTGTAGACTTTTATTGGATTGGGCTGATCAAAACCAAATGAAAACAAACTTCGCCTTAAGTAGCTGATGTTGCCTGGCCATCAAAAATAGTGGCTTTTAGAGATGGGACTGGCAGATAAGGCAGATAATGTAGATTAAAATTGCAGTTTAGGAACAGAAGATAATAATCTCTTACTGAGTTAAATGTCTCAGCTCCTATGATCCAGTTCTGCAAATAGGTGGATTAATTTTGCAATAAACAGAAAACTATGATGTAGTTCCCTGCGGCTCCTTGAAGATGCTGTCTAATCTGATTAACTCCCAACTCATCCACTTACTGTTTCTTTTAAGTTGAAGGGATAAATCTTATACATATGAGCTATATCTGAAGAACAGAGTTACTAATACTATTACCCCCCACATTCTCTTTCCTTTCAATTTAAAAGAAAAATATTTCCTTCTGACTAATCTCCTGTCTGGGTAGTCAGCTGTAGACATTAACCAGGTCTGACTTGACTGTACATGTCTGACACCTGCCCACAGTACAAGCCTCAACAAAGTACACCACCCGTAAGGAGAAAGTCTCTCTTTTACGTAATTTGTTTTCTGCGCTTAAGAAATAAATCAACAAGTATATTTTCTTACTGATGTTTAATAAACTTTGTTATCTTCTAGGCAAAGGCACTAGCAAGACCAGAAATATTCTTGTTTCTGATGAAATATTTGCTGACATTAATTGTTGGCATATCTCCAGTCTTCTGGGTGGGAAGTAAGAAGACCTGTTCTGAATGGGCCAATTTCTTCAACAGAAACCGCAAAAGAGAGTAAGAGCAGTTTTTTATTCCTGTTTTTTAAAGTGTATACTTTAAAATAAATTGGATTTCAGACATGTTTGTTAAATGTAGCTCAGGTAACCAAAATGTTGTCCTTAGACCCTTGCTTTTTTGGTGTCAGCTGCGTATGGGCATCGGCAAAATTTGCTTGGAGTCTGTGGAAGTTTTACATGTGCGATGGCTTTTCAACAACATTTTCAGAAGACAGAAAATATTTTCCTCTGCTGGTTTGCTCTCTTCATAGAGCAGAAGACGTAGTGTTTTGTTTAGCATTGGCTGATACATCTCTGGTTTCCAGTCAAATGAAGGAAGCTAATTTCAGCCATCAAGTTAGATCCTTTCACATGTTCTGACTACTTCAGTTGGCACAGTACTTAGCCATGTTTACTATCATGCAATAATAACATACTCTGCCAGGCTTGTCTTATTTTAAAATCAATTTTCATTAGTATAACTTTTATTGTATTAATCTACCGTTCCTTATTTTTTTTCTGAAATAGAATAATTGAATTTTATTACTCAATTTTTGTAAATTTAGATCTATGGATTTAAACAGATTATAAATGTCGTTTCCATTTCTTGTAGTTGTCATTTTTTAAATTCCTTTTTATTCCTTGATTGTTTTATTTTAGATTGTTTCATTTTATCCATAAATTTTACTGTATTTTTAGATCTTTTTATTTATTTGGATTTCCCAGGGCAGCAGTCCTTAAGCTCCTTTCATTTTGCATCTACATTCCTTGATGATGAGTTTATAGCTTCCTTTCCCTCTCCCCTCTTTTTCCATTTCCTGTATAATTTTTCTTGTGTTTCAGATCTTATAGCTGAAAGCAGTTAATTTAAAAATAATGAAGTAAATTTTATAATGCTTACGTCTTTTTTTTTTTCCCCCTTGAATGAAGTTTACTTTTACATCAAGTTAATTTGGTAATACAGCTGCTTATGAGCTAATCCTGCTTTCCTCTCTTAGATCATTAATCTACTGAAGTCATTGGACCTACTTGCAGAAGTAAGAAATGTAGAGATCTGCTTTATTTAATTGTTCCCCAGACGTAATTACTTTGAAACCATGATGAGCCGATTTTTTTTCTTCCTCTTTTCACATATAATTGTTTTCCTTGTGTTTGTTGACATCCAGCTCAGATCACATCACTGGTTGCTACTCTTCCACGTTTTTGTGTACAAAGCTATATTACGTCATAGCTAAGGTTATCCTCTCCATTCGGTTACATGCTTGCCTTTTCTTTCAGTCCAATCAGTGAGAGTCGAAGAGTGCTGCAAGAATCATGCGAATTTTTCTTGAGGCACAATTCCAAAGTTAAACATAAAAAGAAGCACTACAAATCGACTTCACACAGACTGAAAGTCATTTCCAAGTCAATGGGGACTAGTACGGGTGGCACAACAAATCATGGAACTTCTGCAGTAGCAATCACTAATCATGATTACTTAAGCCAAGAAACTGTGGCAGAAATTAAAACCTCTCCAGAGACATCTGAGAAAGAGACAGAGGCAGACGAAACATCAGCCCGAAGAGTCGAGGAAGGTGAAAACAGTGGAGATCAAATGTTAACTAGTTCTAAACTGACTGTGGATCAGGTGGAAAAAAGAAACAAAGCAGATAGCATGTGTGATATGAGTAGCCTGGCTGGGAGCATGAAGAGAGCAGGTGAAGGAAGGTAAGGTTCCTTAACTCGATCTTTTGCTTGCTTATGTGTATTACCACTGTTTTTCTAAGCTTTCTATTTCTTCTCTCTGAAGGATCGGTATACTCTCAGTGTACAGTTAACCCTCCGTAGATGTCAAGAGTACTGTAATTCTTACTAACCATTTCGTATAGCAGTGTATCTTTAGCATATGGGCTATTTTATATTTTTGTAGGATTCTTCTTTTCCTTTTAAGCATTGAGTGCTGGAGCTTAGCTCGTATGATAGTTTTGTATTGTTGAACAGTGACCCCCAAGAAATCTGTGGCTGCAATGCAATCATTTTGAGAAGTAACAAGTCTGAAAAACAACAACGGTGACCCTAAGCTTGGAAGAGTATACAGAACTGTATTGCGTTCTCTTGAAAAGAATATAGCTTGATATACACTGTAATTTCATTGCTAAAAATGTATTTTTTTGCAGTGTAATGCACTGTGCTTGAAAGTGACTCCCTGTGGTTTATTTTTCCTTACTTACAGAATAACTCCTAAAAACGATTTTATCGAATCTCCTGCATTACAAAGCAGCTGTTCCCGAATACCTGATGTCTCACAGTCAGCTTCCGTATCACTGCTTGTCTACTCGGCTTCGGACACCAGAAGAGAGTTGGATTCAGGAAACAGTTCAAACCCTTGAAAGACTGAAATTTTATATGAACATTTTTAATGTATAAAATTGATACAGATTCTGTGTTACACTGGAAATAACTGATATTCTGTGCCTTATTAAAAAACACACATATCTGGCTTTGCACTTAAAAAACATAACTTTTGTTGTGGGGACAGCTAGCAATAATGTACTGTATTTAATCCTAACCAGGAGTAATGGAAATGGAGCTTCTGTAGGACATGGCTGGATTGACTAGCAGTAATTTAAGAAAAAGACGAGAGAAACAAACATTATTCCCAACAGAAAGATCACTTGTAATTAAAATAATGTTTAGAAAGCACTGTTACTTTTCAAGGCATGAAAGTTACATCTGCATCTTTGATATTTTTTAAAACTTGTTGGAAGTTTTTTCTCTTTTTTACTGTCTTAAACAGCAGTATCACTTGAGGGATACACAAATTTATAAATACTCTAAATTATGTGTCATGATCTATCAATTATAGCACTGTGTTATGGTAGTTTGTACACTGAATATGAAAGGGAATCTGGAATTGTAGCGATTTATTTTGTACATAAAAATGATTTTTGTAAATAGCTGACTGTGTAAGGTCAATACTTAGAGCTAGTGTTTTGTATGTATTGTACAAACCTGGTGAAGTTAAGGTGCTTCCGTTAGGTGTGACTAAAGTCAGTAGTCCCGTGGTGGTCAGACAATGGTATTTAGTTCTGAGTAAATCAGACTCTACCTTTATATATATATATATGTACACACACATATATATGTGTGTATATATATATATACACAACATGCACCATACACTGTGCATCTGGGGCAAGCCTGGTCAGGCATCCGTGTGTCCTGTTGCAGGAATAATGCATTAGATGCAGTGCTGCTTCAGAAGAATGCTTCTTGGAGCCCCTCCTGGTGTGGTGTTCCAGTGCCTCTGCCAAAGAAGAAAACAATTCAGATCCCTCGTGGCACTTCGGGGGGGTTTTTACTGACCTGCAGTGAAAGTGTATGTTTCATATTGTTTCTATGCAAGTAACTTAATTTTTTAAATCTGTAGAGAAATATCTTGCAGAAAATAAGCTGTTGAGTTATTAATATATAGGATTGTTTAACAAGATATTTACTGAAAACGTGATACTTTTTCTACAAAGCTTAATTTTCTATCTACTACAGCAATATTTTCTTTAAATCAAAACCACATAAATACATGTAACCTTTTTATGATAGGGTGGCTCTCAAGAGCAAGTACTACTGACGTGGGTAACAATTTCATCGTTTGGCTCTTGAGAAATCCTGCCTCCAATGAAGTCAATGTGATTTATTACTTAAGATAATTTGGAGCAAAGATTTTGCTGTTTTCTAGAGCTAAATGTCAGTGTGTTTTGTAAGCTCTTTCGGCATCTTGCATTTGATTACTAATAAGAATATCTCTCAATATTTTGATATTATGCAGAGAAATTATTGTGTTCCAATTTGGTCAGCATTCATAGTGATGCTTTGAACAGTCAAGCAAAATTGCATGGTAGAAAGGTCACGTAAATGCTGAATCAACAGGAACTACAGTTCTCATAAACCAAAGTTACTTGTTTGATCCATCATGCATTAAAAATGGAATGTATTTACCTTCAGATTATGGCATCGGCATTTTAGCATTTGTAATTTATTGCCTTAAGTAGGACATGCTATTTCTGCTATAATTTCACCATTTAAAATACCCAGAATTCTTGCTGCTGAGAAGGACAGTGAGAAAGATCTGAAAAGTCTCCTGTGAAAATGCACACTAAGTACCCCTCATTCTTGTAGTTATGTTTGTAAACAGGTAACTTTATACACGTGTTCAGTAGTTTTGTTATTACCATCTTTGTTACTAATAAACTATACTGTTGTATAGGAAGACCTTCTGAGTTGCTATTTCTTATTAACTAGATGTAACTTGTTTGTTGCTCTATTATTGTAGCATTTTTGCACCTAAGACACTTCAATGTATTTTTTGTTAGAGCTGTGTGAGGTAGTAAGTATTGCGATGTTCTTATCCCTCCTGTGTAAGTGAGAAGCTGAGACAGAACAATGCTGGGAATTGTTCACATGAACACGCAGAGTTATGAAAGAGTGAGAACTGAACTAGTTCTTTCATCCTAATGTTTAGAGCATTCTTTCTTTCATGGCCTCTGGTTAGAGACCTCCTTTAGATTACATGGAGTATGTATTTCCACATCATGCTTTTGCTGCAACCTTCTTAAAATGTTGATACAGGTTTTTAGTTTGTTTATTATTCCTTTTTTAGGTAGTTCAGAAAAAGTCATGCTTTGGTGGTAACTGCTCTAAAGAAAGAGGAATACAAAGTGATTTTGAAGTTACAGCAGTACCACGGGCTAAAAAATAGATACATTTTCAAAGAACTGTGAAATACTGAGTGGTAATCATAACATTCGTTGGAAGGGAGATGCATGGGTGGTAGAGTGAGGCTGTAGCACTTGGGTGTTCTGGTGCTGCTGTACCAGAAATAACGCACAGGCTGGCAGTTCCCAAGGTGACCCTTATAGCTAAATAGGTTGTGATCCCTGGATGCTTTAATCTGGAAATACTCAAGGAATAGTGGAGAGTTCAGCACCTATTCGAATGCCCATGGGAATGGTTGGGGGGAAGAATCATAGAATCATAGGTTGGAAAAGACCTCTAAGATCGAGTCCAACCATCCACCCAACACCACCATTCCTACTAAACCGTATCCTGAAGTGCCACATCTGTGTGTTTTCTAAACACCTCCAGGGATGGTGACTCCACCACCTCCCTGGGCAGCCTGTGCCAATGCCTGACCACTCTTTCAGTAATGAAATTTTGCCTAATATCCAATCTAAACCTTCCCTGATGCAACTTGAGGCCGTTGCCTCCCATCCTATTGCTAGTTACCTGGGAGAAGAGGCCAACACCCACCTCACTACAAACTTCTTTGAGGTAGTTATAGAGAGCGATAAGGTCTCCCCTCAGCCTCCTCTTCTCCAGACTAAACAGCCCCAGTTCCCTCAGCCGTTCCTCATAAGACTTGTTCTCCAGACCCCTCACCAGCCTCGTTGCCCTTCTTTAGACATGCTCTAGCACCTCAATGTCCTTCTTGTAGTGAGGTGCCCAAACAGGTCCAAACAGAAGGAGAAGAGGTTCAGAGATGAGTGAGGGTGTAGAAGGCTACCTAACAGTGACAGACTATAAATAACCTCGTAAACAATTGCCTTGAAAAATGTGTTGGGTTATTTGTCTTCGTCTGTTATCTGACCAAAGGTAAAACTGAAAATCGACAATTCATATTAAAAGGGCTTTTCTTAAACTGTAACGACAACTTCTTACTGGATAATCTCCATCCACTGAAGTCATTTAATTGAGACTGGCTGCCTTGTGAAGGATGCACTATAAATCCAATGATTTAAAGAATTGGTACAGCTATTGTTTTCTGTTTTCTGCCTTTGTTTGCAGAAAACTGGAATAAAGGAGACTGACAAATTCTCCAAGCCTTAAAATACATGTGCCAAATGGTGTTCTTTTTCTTAATGGTTCTGTGTCAGAAAGCACTTCAAAATATGCATTATGCTAAATTTTGAGGTTGCAGAGAAAATCTTTCAAAGTACAAGATAAATTTAATAAATCGTATTTGATTTGTGATGTAAACAGCACATGAGATGACCACTACAGTAGTTTTATCAGGCGCTTTGTGTATACTCTATTTTACTGTCCTATTTTGCTATCTTTTTTTGTTGAAAATTGGGATAAAGTTTACCTAGAATATAAAAAAAAAGCTATGTGCATATTTGGAGAAAAAAAAGTCAAAAGTTTGCAAGACTAACCCAGGATATGAAAAAAAAAAAAAAGGCATTTTGTTCTGTATCTGTAACGTTTGCAAGATCCTGTTAGCAAATAGTAAGAAAAATATCTGCGATACTTCAAATATTTGTAAATACTTTTACTTTTCTAAGCTTGCAAAAAAAGGCTTCAGGTATGGAGTAGTAACCAGCTGACGCATCATACTTTTTGCTTTGCCAGTTGTTCAGCCGAATTACAGAGAACTGTAGGTCCTTTTGCTCTACAGGATGCAGAATGTACTTGGTTTAAAGACGATCAATTCTACTTGAATCTCGGAAGCGAGAAAAATTTAAATATGAAAAGATGGACTTTAATAAAAACAAGTTTAGCATTCTGCAAAGCACTGAAAAATGCAGTGGCTGAACAGGATGAGGAATCGCATTTCCCTTTGAAGTCTGACCACCCAGTCTCAGTGTGCAATTTCAGATCAAAGGAGAAATGCTGCATCTCTCTCTTGACACTGGCCGCTTGTTGAATCGGGCTTTGAAGGGATCTGACTGCTCGCTGTTTGGCCGCATTCACTGGTAGAGATCTCTGCCAGTATTAGCCACTGGTATTCGCAGTCATTTAGATGGTGGGCACCAAAGGTATTTTAGAGTCTCATGAGAACAAAAGTTATTTCTCGTGCATTACCTTTTTTTGGGCTTACTCTTTCACTCAGATTTTTGACCCTTACCATGCTTATCTATTTTTTTAAATGGACTAGAGTTTAACTGTAATCAAATACAAAGAAGTTGGGCAACCTGTACCACACCTTCATAAGCTGTCTGCTTTGTACGTCTGGAAGCGGAGCTCAGAGTGTCTTTCTGACGTACATCTGTGAAATCCACTTCTGTGTATTAACTGGATTTTACTTCCCATTAAAAAGCACTTGAGATGCAAAGTATAATTAAAAGCTTAAAAACATGCCAGGACATTTATATCTGAGCTCTTCATTAATGCTTATTCCCTGTATTTCAACTTTGTTCATCGAAACTAAATCTAAAATAACAGTTTGCTTTATTTGAGGGCCTACTAGTTAAAAGAAAGTGATGACAAACGTAAGGTATCTTTAAACCTACCTTCGTTAAATGGCTCAGCTGGTTTCTCAGCACAAACAGGAGCTGGAGAAGAGAACAGTTTCTGCAAGAAGAGCTGTGTGGAAGAAAGCAGTTTTCTTGTGGAAGGAAAGTGCTAAATGGGCACTCAGTACTGGGCGTGGGTGAACTGGGAGGATGCTGATCTCCAGCCTGGAGAGCGTACTCTCAGGCATGGCAGTGTAGTCGTGAGAGGACAGCGGGGGTTTGAAGTGGAGAGGAATACACTGATATTTTAGGACTCGCTCTTGACGTAGAAGGTGAAGAGAAAGAGGAAGAAGAAATTTTACTTTCATTAAGCAGGTTTGTGAGTTACAGAGGTGATGGTGGGGTCATTAGACATGACCACTAAAGGGATCTCAACAGGAAGAAGGACATCCAATGTTTGTTGTGCATGAAGGATGAGCAAAGTATCTGTATTTTAATGAAGATAACGTGCATCCCAGTGTATCTTCCTGATGCACTGCTTGACCAAGAAATTACATGGGGACAAAAATAAGTCATTGCCAGATAAGGTCCTTGAGAAAATTATTAGTAAGTTATTTAATTAGTTGATCACTTCAGCAAGCTGGGAAGCTTCATTCTCTCCAGACCCGGGTCTAGTAGTGTCACAGCTACTGAGAGTGCGTGCAGGTCTTGAATGACCCAGCCGGTCATCCCCCAGATGGGGGATTTGAGGGTGCTGGAGCAGCTGACCAGGTCTCTTGGCACTGGGTCTGAGTGTCCGATGTTGCCCACTGGACACAGCCCCTTCTTGGACCTGCTCTCCTGCCAGATTCCTACAGGCAGGGCTGCGATCCAGACTTCAACCAAAGAACAAGTCCATGCACTGCAAGGATTAACAATACAGACATATATCACTCCATGAAAGGTGAAGAGATGTCCGTAACAGGGATGTGACATCCACTGAGCAGGGGAGATGCAAACCTATTGGGCTGGCTGGAGTCTGGGCTCACCATGGAAATCAATCAATCAATCAATCAATCAGAGCTATTTTTCTTAAAATGTCATTCTAGTAGGCAAGATCATTCTGAGAATGGACACTGAGAGAAGCTGATAGTCAGGATGAGGTTCCCTATGGACAGAAATGGAAAGTCACCAAGCCGGTAGGAAAAAACCAGAAAGCACACCCAATAAAAAACAAGGGAGGACTTTGCCTTTTAAATTAACAAAAGCCCAACAGCATTAGACATTTTTAGGGCACACATACTGAAAGTTTCTCTACTTGGCAATGGAAAATCGTGAACTCATAAATGAGATTTGCAATCAACCAAGAAGTGCTATAATTACAGCAAAGTTACAAGGACAGAAGTAAGTAAACCACACTAGAAATAAAGTTGTGCCTCACAGAAGTATAGTTAGATGAGCACCCGCTGTGAAAAATATAACTCAAAGGACTGGAAAAGGTGTTTTTTTCTCACAGGGACCTGGTAGGTCTTTCGCTATTCTGGCTAAACACAATTTCATCTCCATGTGAGCTAGGGGTTCAGGATTGTGCTTGATCCTTTCCCGTGCCATTGCAGTAGTCAGTTGTTGATGCAAGTCCAATACAATTTATACTTTGGCACATATAATAATTTTAATGCAAGAGTTTATCCGTTGAAGTATCCTTGGGGCTAGCTGTAGGATGACCCCACTGACCCGCTCTTGGTGAACTGGATTGCACTGCGTCTGACCCAGCAGCCCCTGTGAACCCATTGCCCATTTCGTGACACTGGGTCAACAGTGAACAGATGAGGTAGCTGTTGCCCAGAAGCTCCACGGCCCTGCTTGTGGCAAGCCATGGTGCTTCTCTGCTGAGGCCAGGTTGCCCAGGGGGACATTGTGGATGTGAGAAGCCAGGTCTCAGGAGTGCTGTGGGCTCCAGGCTCCACCACTGTGTTCAATGGGCAGAGCCACAGTGGCCATGCATGTTCAGATCTGTCATCGCTGAGTTGTGGCACTGTCCCTCTCTCTGTCTTGCCTGTGAGACAGGATGTTTTGTGCAACTGTTGAGTGACCTGGGCTATTTAATTTGTTTCTGTGACCAACTCCTCTTGCATCTACAGTCTTCTGAATATTTTGTGTGTGTCAGCTATGGTGGCTATAGACCTCTGGTTTCTGTAAGCCACCCAGAAGTGCTCGGCAGCCCGTTCCCAGCCTCTAGCCCACTCCTCCTTGCTTATCCTGAGGAACTCCTTTTCAAAGAGCATGCTGAATCCAAATAAACATTTCAAAAATGTTAAAAATAAGCATTTTGAAGTTCAAGTCCATTTCTTTAATTTCAGGATGATCACTAATTCCAGGTGCCATTTCTGAAATTGGAAGGACAGATCTACCGCAGCGCGGTAGATGAATGCTGTAGAAGACTCCATTGTTCCCTGCATTGAAGAAGCTTTCCTGCCTGACTGCAGCGTTGTAGTTTAGATCCTAATAACTAATGCAGGATTCAAAGAAAGTTAGCTTTTCAGTTCTGCAAAAGGTCTTTCTATTTATTGAGGATTCATGAGGCAGCCAAGTCATTTTTCTACCATTGACTGATTCGCAACCACTCTAATGAGCAAATGTTTATCCTGAGCCTCAGCTCTCTCCTTGCACATGTTGATTCACTGGAAGGCCACCTGTACATTTTTCCTGCTGTCTATAATCACCATCTTCATCAAGAATTTAACTTAAAACTGGACTGAATTAATTTTCCCATTCTACAATGAGCACAAGTCCTTGAGCAACCTGATCTAACTGGACCTGCTTTGATCAGATGCTCCCCAGACACCTCTTCAACCCCAGATCTTCCACGACTGCAGCCAGGATTGTGCTGGCTGTGCTTGGGAGCCCATCTTGCAGAGGTCCAGACCAGATTCCTTCAGAGTCAGACAGTTCCAGCCAGAAATCGAGTGAAAACGGGTGTCGGTGTGGGCTTTTCATCAAAAAGTTTACAACACAGATACGTCTGGACCTCCTTTATCACTGAAGCAGAGAGTTCTCCCAAACATCTTTATTAATGTTTATCTGACTCTGACAATCGGTGAGTGGTGCTTAGTTGAAGATCTTCAATTCTTCAGTTATGGTTACAAAAGCCACAGCTATGGAGAAATGCAACTATAAATCAACTGATGACTTGACAGAAAAAAAGATCTCCCTAGAAGCCCCAACAGGCTGTGAAAGGAGCCGTTTCCACAAGATAAGCTCCTTGGTATCTGTGCTATGTCCTGGTCTTGACTTGTCGGTAACAGTGTTAAAGATTTATCTCCATAGAAAACTTAATTAATACAAGTAATAAAAAGTGTTAATCCTCCTTCTAGTGTTTTCTATTGTGCAAAAATACAGTGTTTCCTATAATAACATGAAGAACTGCCATGTGCTTATTCAGAAGTAAAGAGTTAACACTTAACTGCAGGATTTTTCTCTCATACTCAAAAAATGCCATCCTCCTGCGTACAGACACAGGAATCTTTCTCCTGTTGCAGACGAGCCTCCGAAGGGTTAGCATACGCCTTCCTGGCAGTTACTCCCCTCTTGTCTCTGACGAGCTCCGTTATTAAGCTCGAACCTCTGCCTGTCCTTTCTGGCTGCCACTCAGATGAGCAATTTTTTTTTCACAGCTTGCATAGTGAACTGTCAGCACAGCTCACCTGTCACCTGGAGGTGCAAAGCCTCAGCGAGCAGAACATTGACACGACTTACACTTCTAAGCTTTTCTCAAAGGTGGAAAGAGGACATCAGTGAGTGTTCTCATCCACTAAAAATCTACCCCAAACTGGTTTTTAAGATTCAAACATTACTGTGTGTACCTGCAAAGCACAACTGTGACTGCAATGCCGCCCTTATCATCTTTATGTAGAAAGTATGGGAAGATGTGTTAAATAGGTATATCTGTGCTAGTAAAGCAATAAAATAGGGGGACAGAAGTTTTGGATTGTTTTAAAATATTAAGCATGCTCTATAAATAATGTATTTAAGTTAAAAGGTGTTGGAAGGGATCAAGGCCACAATCCTATCAATTATTATGCAATTCCAAAGTTGTTTTGTGGAAGAAAATGTAATCTATTTCCTAAACCTGTAATAAATTTCCCTGAGAGCTCATGCTTTGGTTTTCTCCTACCGCAGCACAGACGGCTCTTTGTCTCCTGGATCAGACAGGCAGGCTGCAAAGAGCCAGCTGAGAAATTCAGCAGTCTTCGCTGATCCCAGCCTTTTACACCGACTTACCACTTGCCCTAAAATATTATAATAAAGTGAACAAGAGATAAATGATGAACACACACAATTAAAAGCACCCAAGGTAGACCCGAGAAGATCGTGAGTGTTGCCATGCTGAGTGCAGCGTTACTGAGCCCAAGCTCCTTGCTTCTTACGCTGCAGCTTCCCCAGAACAATGCATAGACGGCGCTGCCAATCCCAGTCAAAATCCCCATATATCGCCAGAACAGCGAAATGTATAAAGCAGTAAGAGTTAAAAGCAGTTGAAAGGTCCACGTCTTGGCACTTACCTTACTGGGCCTCTTTTGGCTCAGGATCCTCAGCCTTGAACTTTCTGTAATATTTAGACACCTAAGCCTGGTTTTCCTGGTTGTGAAAAGCCACAAGTAGTATAGGTCCCATCTGAGAAGAATTTGTTTCTGAGTGGTTAAAGCTTCTCCTCGCTGTATAAGCAGATTCTTCTACCAGGTTTAGGTCTGTTCTACCAGATCTGGGTCTCTGCTACCAGGTTTGGAATACGGACCTGGTCTTTTGTTCCCAGGTTTTGCACTAACCATGGGCAATAGGTTTCCCAAGATAAAATGCTCCTATCTTTTCCTGCTACAGTTGTTTCACTTTTTGAAGACCAAGGAATCATATAGAAATCATAGAATGAATAGTAAATATTTACTGGTTGAATTCAAACCAGTGCTGTAATAAATAATATTCGTAAACTGGAGGAGTTTGCCCAAGACAGAGACACGCAGCGACCCAGTGGGCAGATCCCTAAATTCAAACATTTCACAGCTGAGGTGAATGGAAACGCATGTGCGTGTGAGCACATCCTCCTCTCCAGGCTCGTGTGGCTGTTGCTGGGGATGCTGAGAGGCTGTGTGAGCAGGGAAAACCAGCTCAAGATGTAGTGGAGAGGCCGGAGCCAGTTGGTGTGAGCATCTGCAGTGTTTGGTGCCCTGATGGCCCCTTGGTGACCTTGCAGGAGCCTTCCTGGGCTGTGCAGCGGCAGACTGGTGGTGTGGCGGATTTTAGTGACATTTAAATGGGGGATGTAAGTACCTTGTCATCTTTGCTGATACGGGTGTAAAGCTACATGGAAAAGGTAAATTCTATATCATATGGCAGTCTGGGTAAATGAAGGAATCACTAGTTGACATAATATGGATACTGGTTTGAAGATGCTCAGGCAAGTTTATTACAACAGCTCTTTTTGTCTGGGAAATGTTTAAGGCAAAGTAGATCAGTGGTTCTGATTCGACTCGAGTATCTCACCAGCATTCAGTCATGGCTGCTGCCCTCAGAAGCATTTCAATATATCAACTGCCCACAGAGTGTAAGCCTAGCAGACGGCAAGGGCTTGCGAGGGCTGAAGCAGGCTAAGGAGGCTGTTGGTATTTCTGTTTTCCAGATGGCGATGCACATTGCAAGCCAAATGAGCGCTAGCGACTGCACAGTGCACTCACCAGAGCTCAGTGCAGATGTCGCATCATTTTTTGGTAGGACCTTCTGCTACATCGCTCCTCAGTTTGCTTCCCCTGGCAAAGCCAGCCATTTGGGATTTATAGAATCACAGAATCACAGAATGCTTTGGGTTGGAAGGGACCTTGTGAGGTCGTCTAGTCAAACCCCCCTACAGCGAGCAGGGACATCTTCCACTAGACCAAGTTGCTCAGAGCCCCGTCCCACCTGGCCTTGGATGTTTCCAGGGATGGGGCCTCCACTACCTCTCTGGGCAACCTGTGCCAGTGTTTCACCACCCTTCCTGTAAAAATTTCTTCCTTATATCTAGCCTAAATCTGCCCTCCCTTAGTTTAAAGCCATTGCTCCTTGTCCTATTGTGACAAGCCCTGCTGAAAATATTTTCCCCATCTTTCCCACAGGCCCCCTTCAGGTACTGGCAGGCTGTTCTGAGGTCTCCCCGCAGCCTTCTCTTCTGCAGGCTGAACAGCCCCAACTCTCTCAGCCTTTCCGCATAGGAGAGGTGTTCCAGCCCTCGGATCATCTTTGTGGCCTCCTCTGGACCCGCTCCAACAGGTCCATGATCTGTTTAAAGGCTTCTAGCCCAGCCCTGAACTCTAATGGCGAGAAAACCCAGGTGGGGAAATACACCTGGATGTATGTGCAAATTTTTTTATTTAAAATATTGTGTTAGGGAGGTGTACAGTGCTGCTGTGCTGTGTGCTTCAGCTATTGCACTTCTCCTGAAGAAATTATTCCTGTAACACAGAAGTCTGGCAGTCGGGGAAGGGCAACGGCCCGCATCGATGCTGGGGATGCCCAGGCACTTGCTAGCGGTGCCCGCGTGACCATGCGTATTCCGGCGAGGGCAAACGCTACCGTCCTCACAGCATCGCCACCGCCCCGGACCAGGGGCGGGAGGGCTTGCTGGCAGCGGCGCCCAGTCGCACGACGAACGCCTCTGCGTGTTCGTGGGTGTTCGCTGAGGCTGTCACGGGGGTGATTGTTATCATTAAGGATTTGCATCATTCCATACATTTTCCCAACGGGTTGAGGGAACTGTTATTATCTACTAGCTGATTTATGAAATCGGCTGGGCATATCGCAGCGCTTCTTCTCAAGGCGGGAGCCCACACCTCAGTGACATGGCTGACATCAGTCCCGGTTCTCAGGACAGCATGTGACAGGGCTGGTGACAGCGGTGCGACCTGCGGTGCAGATCTCCCTTCACCGCTGTTGTTCAGCCAGAATGGACGTGGAAAGGGCAGAAAGACAGCAGGGCCTTCAAGCGCGGAGGTAGCCGCAGTCAGACCTGTATAAAGAGGTTTAGTGTGAACAAAAAGCTGGTTCAGCGTGGCCTGGTGTGAATGGCTCCACATCTAACATGAATTCCTGCCACAGAAATGTGCGTTTCTGTTAAATGCTTCAGGAAAAATATGTACTGAAGCTTACCTCCCCCTTCTGGAAACTCTACTTCTACAAATCCCACAGAGACTGCAACGTACAGAAGTTATCTTTCAAGTATTTGTTATTTTTACTTTTAACGCTTAAGGACATAGAGCATCCTTTATTTTAAGGTGCTTTTATTTCTAGTAGGATGACAAATAAAATATTGTTTTAAGCGGGAGCAAAATGAGATGGTTTACGCTGCGTTGCCGAGGACTTTTCTTGTGTTATTAAATTGACAACATTCAGTCAGGCAGCACCGAGTTCTTTGATAAAAGCCCAAATTGCGCTGCTGTTCAGAAGGATGCTGTGTCCTTACCTTGCCGTACTTCAGCTGAAATGAAAGCACAGATTTATACCCATTTTATCACTGTTTCCACTCACGGTGCTTCAGGCTCCTGCCGTGGCGTTACGTGATTTAGAATCACAGAATCACAGTATGCTTTGGGTTGGAAGGGACCTTCAGAGGTGATCTAGCCCAATCCCCCTGCAGCGAGCAGGGACATCTTCCACTAGACCAGGTTGCTCAGAGCCCCGTCCAACCTGGCCTTGGATGTTTCCAGGGATGGGGCATCTACCACCTCTCCGGGCAACCCGTGCCAGTGTTTCACCACCCTTATAATAAAAAATTTCTTCTTTATCTCCAGTCTGAACCTGCCCCCCCTTAGTTTAAAGCCGTACCCCCCTGTGCTATTTCTCGGCGAGACTGCTCTCGGGTCAGCAAGGTGCGACCCTTCGCAGAGCAAACGCCCCGCGGCTGGGGAGCGGGCGGGAAGGCGGCCCCGCCGCCCCCGCAGCCCCCGGGGAAGGCTCGGCGGGACCCCCCCGGCCCCCGTGCCAGCGGCTGCGGGCTGGGGGGAGCGGCTGGGCCGGGACGTTCCCGCTCCGTTAGAGGATGGAAATTCCCGGCCTCCCCGGGGAGGGAGCTCGGGCTCCGCGCTCTGAAAGGCGCATTGATCCCCGCCTGCCGCCCAGACCGGCCGAGACGGGATCCCGCGCCGCAGCCGCCCCCGGCCCCGGCGCCCCCTGCCCGCACC
>Ga0065711_1001521_pt1 | contig 42557 bp, 18 predicted proteins | sample Hoacrofraction12_FD_59098 | JGI IMG/M metagenome (GOLD analysis project Ga0065711, IMG submission 59098) | Hoatzin crop microbial communities from Cojedes, Venezuela - Epithelial fraction 12 v2 (version 2) | ecosystem: Host-associated > Birds > Digestive system > Esophagus > Crop | place...
AAGACTTGTTCTCTAGACCCCTCACCAGCCTCGTTGCCCTTCTCTGGACACGCTCCAGCACCTCAATGTCCTTCTTGTAGTGAGGGGCCCAAAACTGAACACAGTACTCCAGGTGCGGCCTCACCAGGGCCGAGTACAGGGGCACGATCACCTCCCTACTGCTGCTGGCCACACTATTCCTGACACAAGCCAGGATGCCGTTGGCCTTCTTGGCCACCTGGGCACACTGCTGGCTCATGTTCAGCAGCTGCTGACCAACACCCCAAGGTCCTTTTCCACTGGGCAGCTTTCCAGCCACTCCTCCCCAAGCCTGTAGCATTGCATGAGGTTGTTGTGTTCCAAGTGCAGGACCCGGCACCTGGCCTCGTCGAATCTCATACAGGTGGCCTTGGCCCATCAATCCAGTCTGTCCAGATAAGCAACATTATGAGCTGTCTCTCATTTATAAAATGACTACTGCCTCATTTCTTTTATAAGCACACAAATACGGCTGCAGATGCCCATTTGCTGCGCAGAAATCTGAAGCTTTCTACCTCAGAGTTGTCAGTTGCAGGCTTAAAAGTGACAGATCTCTGGTAACTGTGAACTTCAACTGCGCCTCTCAAAGAAAAATAAATCCTAAAACACAGTAGTCCTGAATCCTTACAGTTTGTGTTTCTTAGGGTCCTTGAGCAATCCGCTCACAGCTGGCGCTGCCTTGAGCGAAGAGTGGGACCAGACTGCCTCCAGAGGTCCCTTCCAATACGTGTTACGTATGAGCGAGCATTCACGTGCTTTTGTGAAAAGTGTTTTTTTTGCTGGCTGCCAGTGTTTGTCCCTGGGTGCAGAGGTGTTTCTGAATTACCCTGGAACATCTCAGAGCATGAAACACTGGGCTACATTTATTTCTGGCTGCAGTGTGCATCTGTGTGAGGCACTTGATAAGGTCCTTTTACAATTCCTGTAAGATATCTTTCTATACAAGGTTCGACAAAGCATTCTCTTTAACATCTCAACTGACATGTATTAACTGACTTAATTCTGCCAAATCCCTTTTATTTCAATTCTGTTCCTGAAAATTGTGGTATCTGAGATTAATTACAATAGGCAACACTCCCAGAGGAGACCTCTGGTTCATATAATCTCATAATGTAACCCAGCTTATTTCCAGTAACTCCAGTCAACATAAAACAATGTACACTGGCTCATAATCTGGCTTACCCCTGTCAATCACAAAGGGAAGGTGCTCCCCTAAATTACAGTCACTCCAGATCCAGTTATTGGCTGTTCTGCCCAAATGTGCTCCTTGTAAAATACCCAAAAGAGAGCTGTATAACAAAGTATTACAAAGAGCTATACAACTTGTCCATACTGAGGATACAAAAGTGGATTTTTTCTAAGAAAACACAAAACTGAGAGGTTAGATGACAGAAGGGAATAAAATTGAGCATCTGCAGCAGGTAATGAAGCAATGAAATATGAAGAGGTGTTTAACAGCCAAAGATTCCACCTTTAAGCATGAAGAACCACCCTCTGAATGCTAAGTAACATCTACACACAAATACTGTCCACTACCTACCAAATGGAGATTATTACAAACAAATTCAACAAGAACCACGTGAACACATTCCGGCATGAGAACAGGACCAGAATTATAAAAGCAAGGCAAACTGAAGAAAAAAAAAAAACAAACAAACCCAAACCAAACCAAAAAAACCCCAAGGATTCCAGGTTCAATCAGAAAACCAGGTAAGAAGGTAATAGTGAAAGAAATGAGGAAAAAAAACTACCTGCTGCTGTGCGCTGCATGAATATTTACATCTGCCAACAGGCCATCAAAAAGCAAATTGGCACTCAGTCATAACTCACCATTTGCTATTTATATTCTGGCAGTGTTATGTTTGTGCAATTTCTATCAATCAAAGCCTCCTTTTAGGGGATGGGGATAAGAAAAGGAGATGTTGTAATCTACTTCTGCTATTGCTGTTTGTATTCACTGAGTTATCTGGTGCTTGATGTGTGCCTCATGCATCACTTTTTATTCAAAAACTGACATATTTATTCAAGAATGATTTTAACACACCAGCGTTATTCAAATACGTACAAAGGCAAACATTTTCAGCCATGCGTTTTATGTGATTTATGCATTGGCATGTAAAAGGCAACATTTAATTGTGTGCACGTACTATAATCGCAGCCTTGTCACGGCAACTCATCGGAGCAGTGGAGACAAGTTTACAGGTAAGCAGCCTATTACTGAGCCTTTCTGAAGGCTTTTAACCTGGGAACCGCTGGAGCCCCTTTAGATCGCACCAAGATTAGACACAGACATACTGCTTTAATCACTTCATCCTAGTTGTAGGTTTTTTAGTTTATTTTAAACTGGTCAAATTTCACTTTAAAACCACAAGTTATTGTAGGTAAGATTCGGATAGATCATCCCACTCGAAGAGTTTGGGTATGGATGAGAATTTGATTACACCATTGCAGAAAGCACCCCCAGCTCTGCAGTGCAGATACAGCCTTTGAAAGCGATGAGCGCTTGCTCCCCTATACAGCCCAACACATGACACGTAATACAAAGACCTCATACTGCACCAAGGAAGGAGATCACCATCAGAATGAAGCTGGTTGAAGACCTAGGAGATACACCCAGGACTCCTGTATCTTTCTGCACTGCTATCTCCTGTTTATTTGGAGAATACCAACAGCACGGAACTGAACCAGCAGTTGCAAAGCAGCTGAGGACAAGGAGGGTAAGCGATACAGAGGTGGCATGTTCTAGTGCCAAGCAAGGAAGGAACAAAAGATACCAACGAGAAAAATCAAGGAAGTGCTAAAATACAAACCACTATAAAGTCATATTCTTCAGCATTTTAAGGGCTGGAGGAGTTCCTAACATTTACTCTCTCTCCCACCTCCTCAGTTGTGTACTTCCACTGAAGCTTTACCCAAGTCTGAACCACTGCTAACACGGTCCTTTCCCATCCCTTCCCTCCCCTCTGTTGCACCCACATCAGCACCTATCCGACCTTGTAGCAAGTTTGTGGTTGTAGTTAAGTGGTGAAAAACAGAGCTTTTTCTGCAGGGTTGCCCCGTGGGCTGCCTTACCACAGAGTCAGCACAGCAGAGGAGGTGGGAATGCCACCTCCAGTAGCTGCTAGGTGATGACCCCCGACAAACACAAGGAGATGAATCCCAGGGCAAAAAGAAAATTAACACCCCAAGCTAAAAAGCAAAGCAAGGTTGGATGCAGAGCAAGGAAACCCTAGTAGGCAAATAAATCTGGAGAGAGGCATTTCAACAGGTTGTGTTATCACCAGGCAAAAATTGTTAACACATGACCATATTCAACCGAGAATGAACTGAAAGAGAAATGAATGGACAATTTATAACATTTTGCTGTTCTTTTATCCTGTATTGCTTAAGCTTTTGTGTACACAGATAGCTTTCCACTCTGTTCAAAATAGAGGAAAGCAACTGCACAGGGATCCCACAATAAAGGTTCCTTCATTTCTCAAACAGGTCAGAGAACAAGTTACAGCGAGGTACGCTTTTACTTGCAATTGAAGTTACTGAAATCCACAGTGCCCTGAATGGCCATTCATCATGCTGTGCAATACAATCACATACCAGTAGTGCTTGCCATCTGAGCCCAAGTTTTCTGATCTTTTGCTCAGTGCAGGACCATAAACCAGGTGTGCGCTGAAATGGCTGAAGCCTAACATGAGACTGCGCTCTCGGCAAAGCATCACAAGTACGCTGCAGTCCTTTAGCTATGGACAACACGCGCTCGTTTAATCGATCGCACTTCAGGAGGAAGAGAAGGAAGGCAGCTATTTTCTCCCAGAAGCTCATCCTGCTCATTTATTGCACCCCTCCAGAGCACACGGCCAGAAGCAGAGACGATTGCTTCTCATACAGAGCTTAAAGAAAGTTAACTTCTGCTTGACCACCTTGTGCTGACAAAGCAGGGGCTTAAGGAAATTGTGGCATTCATGTGCACCACTGCAGCCCAGCACCAATGCACTGTTCTCCACAGCACACTTTCCTTTGTTACAGCTGTTCCCTGTTAGAACCAGGACAGAGAAAAGCAGCAGTACTGGCAGGTACAATTTCCCTACCCCAGCAAATCTGTGCTAAACAGCAGTGCTGGACAGCTATGGGGTGCAGGGAAGACTCACATATCACTTTGGCATGGTTGGGAACTATAAGGAAACAAAGGAATCTCTGTGGAACAAGTTAGGTGCCTAGATGATAAATGAAGTCTAAACTATAGTCGTATTCCCCCCTTACAGGGATATACAAGCAGCTCCAGAGAGCAATTAATCTCATCTTAAAATACACGTCTGAGATGGGCATGATGAACAGCCTGCTGAAGGTACCATGTTTTCACCTCTAGCTGTGAAAGAAAGAGTGATTAGCTGAGGCTTTGGCATCTACTTTTAAAATCTTTAAAGCCAGAAGAGACGAGCCTCAGTTTGAGGGGGAAGGAAGGAAGCACACAACAGGCAGTTCAGCTCCCCTCCTTTCCTCTGACCAGAGGCAGAACATCCCTCCCATTGCCTTCAAAACAGGAAAATGTAGTTACAGAATCATAAAGGTTGGAAAAGATCTTTAAGATCATAGAGTCCAACTGTAAACCCAACACTGCCAAGTCCACCACTAAACCATGCCCTTAAGTGGCACATTTATAAGTCTTTTAAATACCTCCAGGGATCGTGACTCCACCACTTCCCTGGGCAGCCTGTTCCGGTGCTTGACAACCCTATCAGTGAAGAAAGAAAATATTTTCCTAATACCCAATTTAAACCTCTCCTGGTGCAACTTGAGGCCTGGTGCCACCAGCCCCTACTTCTGACACCAACGACCCACTCTACCCATACAAGTACATTTGAAGAGGAGAGATGGCAAACACCTCCCGCTGGGGAACACCCCAGAGCTGGGGATGGAGCCCATGCTCCCCCCTGAGCATCACTCCAGCCTCACCAGCACTGTGCAAACCACCTCAGAGGCACAGGCATGGTTACCAAAATTCACGGCGTGGTTTCACTGACCCCTTCAGCCAGGGCAGCAGCCTTCAGAAACGCCCCTGTGCTGCCTCTTCACCCACAGCTGCCCTCCCCGTGCCAGCTCCGTCCTCCGCTTGGTGCCAGCTCACGCACCCAAGCACCACCCAGCGAGCCAGCTGAACCGAGAGAGGTTAAAAGACATTATTTGAGAAGCCCTCCCTGATTACAAGTTCAGCTAATTCATTCAAGAAAATTACATTCATTTCCCAGTTATCTTCAAATACATCAATCCAGCCTGAAAATGGACGGGATCTGCTGGCACATGCAATTATATTCCCACTTCTGTTCCCTCTACAGAACATCTTAACAAAAGAAATCAGCAGTTTAAACAGCCTGCTGCCTCAGGTTACAGAAGTTTGCTGGTGGATTATTTCCCCTTTTGTTTTGAAAAGCACAAAAATTATTAACAGAAGTCACTAAAATTCCCTGTCTTTCAACAAGGACATTTTAATCATCTCTCAACAAAAACAAACAAACAAACAAAAAAAAAATATCACAATTGACTGCGTACCTACTGATAATCTTCTGTTGAGAAAAACGCAACGGATGTGTTTCAAAATTATAGAAAAAAAATGCTTTTCTTGCAATTTCAGAAGGTCCAGAAGGGTTGGTGTGTCAATTAGTGAATATTTAAATGCTTGATATTCATTGGAAATAGTCTGACAGTGACGGCCAAATAATTTCAGGCATGGGAAGAAAAGAAATTCTCATACTGATGAATAACTGACATTTGACCTGCTGTTCACTTCCTAAGCTGGAAAAAAATGCAATTCATATCGAATTAAAGATGAAGCTGGCTGAGAAAGCATAAAACACTGTTTCATGTTTCTGCATTGCCTTACTGTCTAATGCTCTTTTTATAAAACTGTTTTATTCACTGGTTATAATACGTACACTGAGGAGAGAGGTAAACACCTAGGACAAAGCAATTACTATAACCCATAAATGTTAGAAAGTAATTTCAACTTTTATAAAATTGCAGCTGAAATTTCAAATTTAATAGACTAACACAACGCTTGTGTAAATTTTTAACAAAGCACATGTAATCTTTGTTGTTAAGTACTGAGACTTTCTAATATCAAGCTTTTTCTGGCACACTTAGACAGGCCTGAAGTTGCTGGGAAGTACACTTAGCAAAAGGTATTTTCCCCACAAAGCAATATGAACTATCATTATATGGCTGCACGAACAAACAAAACAAAAACATCCACCACCTAGAATGTTAGCCTTAAGAAACAGAGCCCCAGCAGGATTATACAGTCCTTCTCTCCGAAAATTTGTCTTAAGGCAGATAAATTCCCTGCCAAGACACTACATCCAAACTCCAGTGGAAGACAAATCATTGGAGACCAAGACCATTTGTCTTTATTCTCTTTATTCTCAGATAATCTAAAGATGAGGAAGCCTTCTCTTCTGAGAGAAAAGCAAAATGAAATGTTTACAACCGATGTTTACTAAGGATTAATACCCTCACCCTGCTTTCTATTAAGAGACTCCTGTTGCTTAAGAAACCAGGTGTTAATCCCTCAAAGCGGATGACATTTTCCAACCCTGCATACTTCACAAAGCTTGAACACATTCAGAGGGAAAGAAAGTTTACATAAGACACAAAACAGATGTTCACTACACTTCGGTAATCTCACAGACAAGTATATTTTTGGTCTTTCCAAAAGACAGCCACAAAAACGCAGCAACTATTTTCTTCCAGACACAATAAAGAGGACTTTGATTTGGTTTTAATTAAAGAGACCGGATCTTAACTGAAAGAAGAGTCCTTACCTCCTGTGATATACTTTGATCTCACCTCTGATGCTAACGGGAAAGAAACAACTCTGACTTTCTATTTAGCATCAGTGGTATCGTTCCAGTCACATCAGCGTCATTCACCCAGAGATTAGGACATGACCAGTGACAGGCACCACGTCAGTCAGGGTTAAACCTGGTCACCAAGTCATCCCCGCAGTCTAGCACGAGAATCAGTCATGTATTCAGCATTACCTAGAAAGGAACAACACTGACTCTTTCTGCTTAGGAGTAGTTTTAAAGCAGATTACTTCTGGCACTGAAATAACTATAAAAGTAAATATAATATGTCATAGACACTAAACATTAAAGAGTTTTCTTCCCCAGAATGATCTGCAGTAGATGCGACCAGCAGCTATTTTTACTGTTCCTTAAAAACTGTGTTTCTTTTTTACTTAAACTGGTTTGAACCTACAGGGGAGACCCTATTAAAAAAAACGTAAGAAAATCCATAAGCTTTACTACGGTTATACAGAATCAATTTCACTTCTTCCAACTAACTTAGATGAGACTGGTAGAAATAAAAACAGAGCAAAACCAAGCAGAACTGTACACTTCTACTCGCTCTTACATAATCCACAACTTCTATTTGGCAGTGCTGGGTTTCAAAAGTCTTGCAGCAGAAGCGTCAACCTTTCAAAATGCCCAAGACCTATCTATATGTGACTATCATCATGTGTACAAGGGTGAAAACATGTTCTTCCTCCTTCACATTAGTCATTTTAGTTAAAGCTGTTCACCTCTTACCTAGCAGAAAGGGACTGTGTTTGCTCATTCTGTCATGTAGTCGTAACTCAGCCAAACAATAGCTGAAACAGACTGGTGTATTTTGGACATCTGCAGTCTTCAGTTAGCATATCTAACTATTTTTTCAGTAAATACAGCCAAACTGGAAATTAGAAACAAAAACCAAGAGACAAAAATCTATTCCACACTTGGATGCAAGTCCTCCATAAAGCTAACACCACAACCAACAGCTGCAAAGTTCTGAACGACCATGAACTTTCAACTCACGGCCTGATTTCTAGGCACTAATCACCTAAAAGCGCTGTTGAAGCCAGCTCTTGCCTAAGAGTTCACGACAGACTCAAACTAAAGGTACAGAAATTCAGTCATAAAAAGCTGAATAACTTATAAAGGGGAAGGACAGTCTACATTATTTCTCTTCTCAAAGCTGAACAGACAAAAATGTGCTCAAAAAGGTAATTGATGAATTTTATACTTTCTTTTTATGTTAAAGGCAGTAAATATGAAGTCAAAGTAATAAACCTTTTATTTCTCCTGCCTCTCCCAAGCATCTGTATCTGCTTGGAAAGAGTCATGCACCCAGCTAACTGGATGTTAAAGATCCGGGCTTATCTATTCAAGCTCTCACTGGCTCTCTGGAGTATAGGAATGTTTGGAAATTCCATAATGAAATATTGTTTGTTAACAGCAAGCAGTATACAAGATTTTTCTTATGTACTCTTCCTTTTACAATATTGCATTTGCAAAGACTGATAAAAAGACCTTCATTGTGGCTTGTGTTTTTCAAGTCTCCCATACAAACTCTTTCCATACACTTTGTGGGCTTTTTCCTGGCAAAAAAACCATCATTTACAGGCCCATATGAAGCCATGTGGATCTCTCTTTCCTTTCTTTTTTTTTTTTGTTTTGGCTTGTGAGAAGCTAATACAGTGAGCCAGACATGATATGGTTATATAGCACCAAAACACTAATGCCAAAAGAGTCAACTTTCCTCCAGAAGGACAAATGACACCAGTTACTTCACTTTTAAACAGCCCAAACAGCAGCAGCACTGGGGTGGAGAAGTAGGGCAAGTTTTTCTCCAATTTCATTATATACAGAACAAACATAGAAATCTGAAGGATTTCACTCTAATAAAAACAAGTCATTTGCATACGATGGGAGAAAGAAGATTGTCTAAGTGCAAAGGTATTGAATCCTGCCTCCTGGAAGATCATTTAAACAAACAAAAACAAAACAAAAAAAAACCACAAACAAACCCAAACACAAAACAACTCTAAGACAAAACAAAAATAAGCCCAAGAAAAACACCACACAGATGAGATTTTTTTCCAGTTTTAGTTAATGGGGTGCGTGTGTGAACCTATAACAAAAGAAACTGTAGGAGTAGCAAGGAAGGAGAACTAGACGGATGGATAGTCCCAACAGTTTCAGTACTTCCCCCAAATCCAGGAAGAAGTAGAACCAGTGTCTGTTTCTATTTTTGCATAGACTTCATGAGCAATAATAAACTGGCATGACATAAACTTCACACTGGCCTACAAGACACATTAAAAGCAGCAATAAAATTTGGCCCATTTGCTAACAGAGAAAAGATGATCCAGCAAAATTCCTGAAACTGTAGGAAACATAAAACCTTCTCAAGTTTATAATTGTATCATATTTGGAAGGTTATTTTCATAATCATGGCAGCTCAAGTTTTGGAAAGAGTAGTTCAGACCTTCAATCATGCAAAAAGCCTTTAATTCTCCACTGAAAAGCAAGCCTACAGATGTGCTTAGGCATGTATGTTTAACATGCTCTGCCCACAGCCACACTTGCTGCTCCGAAAATATTTTGTTCAAGTGGTGTCACTTTCTTTTTCTGTGTATACTGCATCAATCTGGCTAAAAACAGCAAGCTTGTAAATGGGAACTTGAGTTTTCCAACATGAATAAATATCTCAATTTAGATGTACTAGAAGTTTTCCAGTTTTGTGAGATGGGACTAAAAAATTCTTGCGGACTGAAAACGATGTGTACCGCTCCATTTGACTACACATACCCTAAAGACAAAAGGCCTCAGGGAACTGCTTTAAGAGACTTTATAATCTCAGCATCCTGCAAATTTCACCACAAGATTTGAATTTAAAGCCAACTGGGCTTTCCCTGAATAGAGGTAGTTATGAAATAAAAGCCTCAGAAAATAATCATATTGAAGTGATCTGAGCACAGAGTTGTTTAAACACCCAGGTCTTCTAGGTGTCGCTGAAGTCCCAAAACAAAAAGTAATGCTGATGTGTTCTAATATCGAAGATCAAAAAAATACTGTTTTCTCAAACTCCCAGAAGCAAAGCTGGAGTTCTATGCGTGCACTGCATCCACACATTACTTTCGTTTGCTTCTAAACAATTTTATGAAAGGGAACTGATCTCAAAATACTTCCTACCAAGTGTTAGTTAAATAAAATAATTAACTCTTATAAATTTGCACCGCATTTCCAAAGTATGGTGAAGTAGCAGCTGTGGAGGGCAAAAAAAGGTTGTCTCTGGGATAACAGGGATAATGGTACCATATAAGATAAGCAGCACAATTTTCATTAGCACTGGACAATTTAAACTAGAACTACACTTTTGAACAGTGATGATTACCTAAAGACTGCTAATTTTAATCTATTTGCTATGGATATTTGATAGGCATTCTGAAGGGCACAAAAGCATAACAAGTTGCTACATACATGAGCATTTAACTTCATGACAATTCAGTTCACACCTACCTGTCTGTCCAGACAACTTACTTTCTACTACAACTGATCTGAGACTGAACACACAGTTGTAGTTGGGTCACAGAGAGCAGCAGAGAGCAGACAAAAAAGCTTTTCCATGTGTACACACACAAAACAGACAACCAAAACCTTATAAACAGGTAACAATTTTTTTTTATGAGAATTTTCCTGTCAGAATTCCTTCATGTTTAATATAGAGATAACATTTTTTCAGTGACCATCAGCGCTTTCACAGAGCACTGTATGTGTCAGATCTATGTAGCTCACTGGTAACCCCCGATTTCACAGGAGGGACAACTGAGCCAACGAAGGCATGGAAGTTACCATAGCTACATAAAATGCAAGCAACAAAGGATGAAATTTGAACTCAGGCTTCCAGTTTCCTATTCACTGAACCCTGAGGACTTTGGAAATATACATTCCAGTACACTTTCGTAACAGCAACAGCGTTCAACAACCTTGCGTATTAATTATCTAAGCATGGCATGTCAAAATCATTTGTTGTTACTAACAGCTAGATAGTGTAAAACAGAATCAGTCTTTGTATCAAAACTAATTCAGACTAATTCTTCTGATCATGCATGCACAAAAGCAGTAGTAACTCTGTTTGCTTGGCAAGTACAAAGCTAGATTAATTTCAGTGGCGTACAGAAAAACTTTGGATGAGTTTGCTTTCTTTCCTTGCCCTGGTGTGTGTGAGCACTTAGTGCCTCTAAGAGCGATACAAATTAGACAAAACTTCGATGATTTCAAGTTACTATACTAAGGACTTGCCAAAGGAAAATAAAAAAATCTGTACAGATCTATGGTTTACTGGATCAAGAGCAAAACAGCACCAAGGAATACATCAACTGTTCAGAAAGTAGAGGAAACCACTAACGTAATATTTGAATTTAAAAAAAAAGACACCAAGGACTTTCACTTCTTCTGAAGCTGCTCAAACAGAAACAGAGTAATAACTGTAATTTACATTTCACTGTTTAATGTTACTCTATTGCACCATCATTTATTTAATGCTGATAAAACAGCCATTTTCTCCACAAGACGAATTCATCAGCCAAAGAATCACAGTTTAAATAAAAAGAGAACTGGTTTAAAAACACGCGTTTTTAGAAATGACTGAATAATCTTTAGCCACCCCAACCTCCACATCCTTACCGGAACGTCAAAAGTTTCTTGTGTGTCATCCAGCATCTGAATTTTGATGGAGATGAGTTTTCCCGGAGGTGTCGTCGGTGGTTTCTGTCCATGCTCCAAGGTACTGATCCCAGCATTTTCCTGAGCTCCTAACCGGGATCCTGCTGTTGGTCTCTGCTCTGTTTCACCCATGTTTAGGGAAACACGTTTCTTATATCTGATAAAAGAATAAGGGCAAAGAAGACCATATCACTTATAAATAAGAGTTGTTGCACATAAACATTACAGTATATATAATTATAGCTAATAAACCATGTGATCATTCATACAAAGTAATAACCTTTTTTTTTTTTTAATGTCTCATATGAAGAGAAGAAAACCAGGCAAACTTTATACTTTTCAAAATACACAGGCTAATCACCTGCTGGGGGTAAGGGCTGATAGACTGGCTACAGTACTGCACAATGGGAAAATATTCCTTTTCTCCTGGAAAAGGAAATGAGACCACACCAGAAACAGAGCACAACAGAACACAGATTTCAAGGTATTATGCCAATTTTTATGTATGTACATGAATCAGGCTGTTAGCAGCCACAGCCAGGGCTCCCAGAGAAGGGAGGATGGTGAGGGGAGCACGTGGGACCAACTCACCACTGGTTGACCATCCTCCCCTCCCTGGCCATACCAGCATCTCCTCATTTGGTCCTTCCAGCATTCCCTGGCATTTTTGCAGCTGCCACCTTACTCAAGGGTCTGCAAAGCAGGAAAGCCAAAGAGGTACAAGATGATCCCAATTACATGGCCCAAGTATTTGGTTTCTACTGGGGACCAGAGCTGCTATAGAACCTGGAGCCTTGCCTGATCCCACCGACGAGCCAAGGACTATGAGGACATGCTACTGGGAAGTCCAGAAGAAGCTACAGCAAAAACAGTGGTTGAAAAAAGCAAGGGAGATTTGATTTCCCACGGAGCCCTGTAAGCATGAAGGGAACACCAAGGAATGCACCGCCCTTGCTGTGCTAGGGGCAGGCTACACCTCCACGGCTCGCTGAATGTGGATGTCTGCTTAGTATCCATCGAAAGTAACCTCAGAAACTGGCTTGCTAGTTTTGTTTCCATGCAGCTTTTGCACCAGGTACACAGCACACTTCTGCTACATAATTATTCTATCCTAAAAAGGGAGCAGAGCTACAACAGTGATTCAGTGGGATTTTTCATTAACTGGCACAGCTTTGAACCTTCTTTTTTAATTCAAGGATCATTAGTTTTACATGTCAAATGTTAAACATCACACTAGAACTTTAATTCACTTTTTTCCTCCTGCCTTTTGACACTCTAGCTGGATTTCTGACAAAACCCACTGCTATTGTCTGTTTATTTTTCATGGTATTTGCATTTCCATTCCCCATGACTTTTATATGCTGATCAATGACTGTTAAAACACATGTAGTGCACACAAAGAATGGAAATACAACTTTCCAGATGAACAGAGGCACAAAAAGAGTACTGCCAATCTTTGCCTGGCTTTCACTCTGAGGTTACAATTATCGAGAAGCCTACGGGAAAAATAGGAAGCACAAGGTAGCCTATGTACTAGTGAATGCATCACCAGTTCTACAGTACACTATGAAGAACAGTGCCAAGTAGTAACATACCAGTTCCCTCCCTAAGGACAGAATAAAGCCAGTCCTGTCTTCAGCAGGATATATCATTTACCATGCATTGCTCTTCCATGTCCTGACTAATCCGTTCCCACAGATTTTTTTTACACAGCAAGCAGCTTGGAGCAAAAATTTTTAAAACAGCACTGATAAAAAGAAGTGTTAGCTGAGAAGGAGGGGAGTGAAAAGTTAGGGATCACACACTCCTATATATCAGCTCAACAGGCACAAGTGAAAGAGAACAAAAAAAACGCAGGCAAACTTTTGCAATGAATTGGCATTATCCTACCCATCAAGGTTGGAGAGACACTAGTGAAACCCACCCAAGTGCATGCCAGAAACACTAGCAGAGAGGTAATTTTTTTCCCCAATTGGCATCATAATCTAAAAATGTAAAAGGAACCAGTTATATTTATTTTATTCTTTAAACTTCATTAAATCTTATCTTTTTATGAGACAAGACGTGCCAACAAGAAAGCTGAGGTTGGAGGCAGGAATTCCAGAAGAAAAGACACCAAGCTCTACACAGCAGACCTACGCCACGCCTACTTACAAATAATCTGATTTTCCTGCACGTGAAGTACACAAGAACACTTAAAAAAGTAACACATCCACCCTGTCTAGAAGTGCCACTACACACAAAGATACTGGTCCATGTCCTTATTAATTCAAAAGTTGTTTTAAGAGCTCTTCTGAAGTCACCGTATACCACAGACAGCACCACAAGGCAGAAAAGGACCTCCACAACTGCTGTGTTACTAAGGTAGTTTTTGGTTAGGTACAGACATTGAAAGTGGATGCAGAAGTAGTCTGTTCTTTCCATTAAATCCGAAACATAGTAATCAATTCAGTCAGTTCTAGTGATACCGCTAAATAATCAACGTAAGGAACTACTACAGAGCTTGGACCTTTCTATAAATGTTCTTCTGACTAGATGATCCAGCGGCCCACACACACATTCAGACAGGCCAATAAACTTAGTGAACCAAGGAAAAAAGACCCAAACTTAGGAGCCAAAGAAAATAATGGAGGAAAGGTGCAAGCCAAACCACTCTATATCTACAGCTGAGATTTTTTTATTATTATTACTAACAGTTAGTAATATAGAAACTCTGTTAATACACATATATTGAACCTTTCGGTTACACACGCACACTTCCCTTTGGAAGCAAAGATCTAAGAAGTACTGGCCACCCTGATCACATGCGTCTGCTACTTACAAAATTAAAAGCAGACCTTTCCTTTTTTAATCTGTATCTGAACATCAGCATGCTGCATTGGACATTATTTTTTCTGTATGACACTAGTCTCATTCACTATGGTGCTGTCATAACACCAGTATAATATCTTTATTATGCCTTTATGAAAGGGCCTTAAAAATTATTACAATTACCCTCTCTAAAATAATGTACGTAGCACATCAGTCAAGCTCCCTACCTTTCTCTAAATCACTTTGATCTGGAAGACAGCGAAGTAAGGTCACAGAACGCAACAGAAGAGTATTAAGCAAGTATTGAGCAAACCTGGGGGCATTAGGATACCTTAACATCTGTCACAGTGAGAAGAAGGATCAGGTCTGGAAAGAGGATGGAAAATTTTAAAGACACTCTAGTAGAAAGACGACGTTGATGAATTGGGGAGGGTATTAATGGAGAAGAAATAGCAGTGGCCACCAGACTCCAACACGTCCAGCTCTAAGCAAAACATAAGTGGAGGTAGACAACCAGTACAGGAGCAGAGAGAGTGGCAAATAAAAAGGACTCATCTGAACTCTGAAAATTTCAGAGTTTCTGTCTGCTCTTTTTGACAGCTGGTGAAACCCAGGGCCAAAATTGCATCTATCATTCCTGCTGCAGATTCGCTGGGTGTCAGTGCCCTTCTCGGTAATGCTGTAGCATCTGCAAAGATGGAGAGAGATCACCACAGAGAGCTAACCTGCATCCTAACCTGCGCAAGGGAAGAAGTTACCAGAGAGCAGAGCTGCCCACGGAGGAGCCCTGGCCCCTCCTGCTCCTTCCCAGCTCCCAGCCAAGCAGTCCTGCCCAATGCCATGCCCAGACTCTCACCCTCCTCAGACCCTTCACTGAGCCAATGCACCTCTCTAACCCAAAAGAAAACAATTCAGTGTTTTATTCTTTGCTGGGTTCACAAGTTAAATCAGCTCTCGGCAGGCTGGCAAACCAAAGACCAGGATGTTGCTAAGCCCGGCCAGCTGCTGGCAGGCCACCAGACTGACCCAAGCCATCTCACCTAACCCTACCCAAAACATCTGGATGACACAAAAGCTACAACTGCCATCAGATGAATTAGTAAATATGGGTTTGTCCTAATCACACATTCACAATCCTTTTACACAGATACAAAATGCTTAGATAAAAATTTTAAGTTCTGTATATACTCATAGAGTAGCTGGACAAAGGCCATAATGCGGTTCAGCACAATGCCATTTTAGCTCTCCATGTTCAAAATAGGTTCATTTTATAGCACAGGAAAGGTTCAGGTCAATTAAAATTTCCACATATTTTTCTTTGGCAGGATGAAAAAAACAAATTGACTTAGTCTAAAGGGAGTTGGGAGTATAAACAGCACTTGAGGGGGTGGTAGGGTGATGAGAATAAAGGGTTACAAAAATTACAAAATACTGAAGAAAAGAGAAGCAGTAAGCCACTGTTAGAAAGGTGAGCAGAACTTACACTGGAATAGATGCTACTCTGATCTGTTAACTACTCTGCTCTTCTGGATCAGACAACAAGGTTTGGACATCTGACGCAAGAGGTTCCCGACACCTGAAGACTCCTGTTACAGGAGGAGGATGGTACCAGGTACCTGTTCGGCCTATTCCAGTTCTTTTATTTTGCCTAAACATCTTTTCACAGCACGAACTGGAAGGCTGCACACCGCTCACCATTCTCCTTTTAAAGGTGGGGAAGCCTGAGGCACAGTCGGACGACGTGGCTGGCCTGTAAAGGCACCGAGCAGCCCAGCCGCAGAGCTGAAGCTGCAGCCAAGGCCTCTGAGATGCTGACCCAACACTGTTCCCCAGACCGTATGGCAATGAAACATTTGAAAGAGACTGAAGTAATTAATAAAATACCAGATGAGATGACTCAAACAGGCTCAATGGCTTATAAACGGTCAGTAAGAACTAGGAAGGCACCAGAGGGCTAGAAAAGAACAAATTCAATCCAGATCTTCTGAAGGATAATGAATGTGAAGCAGCAAAGAGAAAAACGGGAAATCCAGGCAAACGGCTCATGTGTGCTTTTACCTCTCAGCTTCTTGTAAAACTGTTGGAAAGCCTCAGCTGCAGAGAGGACTACAGTGAATACTGCTAGCTAACACTCCTGTCAAGTACTCCTCTTCAAGTTCTAAGCACCTTCGTATTTGCAGAAAAACACAAAACTTGACAAATTGAAGTAAGTTTAAGGAATCATAGTAAAAAAGTTGTAAGGAAAGACAGGATAATATGCACAGGTCACAGGTGGAGGGCTCAGAGAGAGCAGCTGTGGCCAATCTAACCACGGGGGTGACCATGCCACTGGTCCCCAAGGCCCAGTCCACCCCTGCACCAGACATTAATGCTCCAAAGCAGAGGAAGCAGGACACGTCTGCACCTCAGCCGCTCCACTGCAGAGGCTAATTCATCAGCCAAGCCCACTTCTCCCACCACGCCCTGATCCTTCGTATTTCCTTTTCCTTCCCCATGGACAACAGCAAAGTAGATATAAATGCACAGCCCTGCCAAAAGCATGTAGCAGACCTGTATACCTTCAGTAAGGGAAAATTCTATAACTGCAGCACAAATTGTTAATGAAGCTGCACTTTCATTAATATACCAGAATAACCATAAACATGAATTAAGAGAGCAAGTTTCTTGAACCCACATTAAAAAAAAAAAAAAAAAACAACAAAATAACGTAACAAGGCAAGAGGACGAGGAAGACTGCAACCGAATTCAGTCTGAAATAATGGAGAGCAGACAGGGGGCCAGTACAACTCAGGTTTTCATATTTTGTGAAACGTTATTGCAGTTAATTTCCACAAGTCCGTGGCAGACTAGTACAAAACAAATATGGTGATTATGAAAATTTGATTTATTCATCTAAGTAACACCAATTACTATTTCTTCCCTAAAAAACACAATTGTGAAAGCTATGACAAATCAATGTCAAAACCAGAAACCATCCTCACCACCTGCAGTAGTGGTGAAAGTCTGCCCTCAAGGTAGCAGACACGATGCACGTGGCTGGTGGCAGCAGCAATAAATGGCAAATTTTCAAGTCATGCTAAATGAAGTGACAGGATCAGCTCCGTTCCAGGCAAACAACAATAACCAAAAATCGTTTCTTGAGCAGGAGGCAGCAGGTGGGACAGCTGTGTGGGAATACCTAGAGCTGACAGATTTCTCCTTTTCACAAATACAAAACATACACAATTTGGAGGAAGCAGCAGTCCACAACAAGTGAGGGGGGATTTTTTTGAAAGCTTTGAAGTCACCATTGTCTTACGAGTCTTTGGCAGTTTCTCAAGAAAGAATATTGAGCATTTCTTGAAAAATCTTCTCCTGAACGTCGGATTTTCTTAAAGAACTACCAAACCCCATAACAGCTGCCTCACTAACACAGCATTCGTGCTTCACGTTATTCTGCACAGAACTTCATACACCCTTGAAATTACATGAAGGTCCTTACAAAGAAAAACATATGTTAGAAATCTGATATAAATCCAGAAACTTTTCATTAGGCTAATGGACCAGCATTTTTGTGGAAGCAAAGAAATGTGACACCAAAAGCTTTTAATAGAAAAATTGCTGAAGCTTGAAGGGCAGTAGAACAGACACAGGTGCTGGGTGTCTGCTTCTCTGCTTGCACCCAGCTGACTACGCTTAGTTGCTTAGCCTCTAATGGAAACATTGCAAGAGAAGGTGGTTTCTGGATACCTGTTCAGACTGCTGTCTGCCCTTTCCACTCACATACACAATACTGAGATAGAGAAGGAAATATTATAAAAAGCCAATTCTTCTGTACCATTGGGCTATCTTCTGGGATTAAAAAAAAAAAAAAGAAGCTTTGTAAATGATAGCTGTTTCATGAAGTCAGAAGTAGCGAGGCTCTAGGTCAGGTACAGTCAAGAAGGTCAGCATTATTAGAGGCTCACATCTAATCAATCACCTGTGCAGTCAGTGGAGAACAGAATGGGGGTGGAACTCCTAAACTGGGCTTAATTTCTAAACACCAATTTATTTTTTCTTATTCCTGTCCCTGAAGACACAGAAAACTAACCTCTTAAAACCTGCCTGCCCAAGAAAACACCATGGCTATCTACTTTTTGCAACTGGATACTCCAGCATTCTGCAGGCTTGCTAAAATGTGCAGCAATAAGAAACGCTCTCAATTAAGGCAGAGTATCCATGATAGAATAAAATCCATCACTGGTCACAAAAATAAAGATCGCCCACAAAGCTGCCCATCTTGGTCAGACTCTGAAGACCTCTAAGTCACACTGTCTTGTCCCTTGACTCAGTTTCTATGGTACGGTCATGTAGATGGACACCCTAAGCACTCAGATTTGTACAGCAATCCAGTACACTTAGTTGTTAACACCAATCTAGCTAGAATACAAAACCAACATCAAATTCAAGGACTTAAGCAGTAACACATAGCTTTACAAACTCAAACTATTCAGTACACAGATAATACAGCCTGCAACCTGGAATGATGAACATTTATGTATGTATAGGACAAAAAAACCCACCTCGTGCAAGCCTGTCTGTACAGCATTTAGACTACCAGCATTCTTTACTGCTTCTACCTTTAGGGCCATTCAGCTTCCAACTGGAGCTCATTTATCTTCATTTCATTCAGCTCTTAAAGCTGTTTGCAATTCTGTGGCGCTAGCAGCTGCCCCAAATTCCAAATCTTCTGCCAGATGTCAGCAAAGAGCAGTCCCATCTCGCACAAATCTCATGTATGCTATCTTTTTTCCTCAACTACACACCTGTCAGTAGATCTATCAACAAGTGGAGTAATAGATTTCTGTATAGTTTTGCAATTGCCTCTGTGAAAAACCCCCATGCCTTAAGCATAAATACAGCTTGTTCTGTGAATCAAGGCACTCTAGTCTACAAATATTTTTTTTTAAACCCACAAAACTAAAATTACTTTTGATGACTGTCAACGATATTAAACAAGGCAGTAAGCATACTGATGTGCTGCATGCTACATCTTCCGGACAACCTTGCATCAGAAACTTCTTGCAGGTAAGGATCATTTCCTTTTCTTCTCTGCACCTCACACAAGCAAACAAAGCCATCACACGTACGTAGGAGAGCAATTATGTAAGTGAAGCCTTGATACACTCACCCTTTCAAAGGAGTCCCTCGCAAAGCTCTTCAAACAAGTTACTCTTGGGACTGGTTGTGACCATTTTCCAACCTCTAGGGACTTGTCTTCATCGTTTATTCTTCACTACGTACCCTCACACTCTTTACTTGAATCGGGAATGCCAATATCCTATTCCAAACAGCACAGCCACATTTAAAGTTTCTTCTTCAGATTTTAAATCACCCAACTTGAAGGCACTGTACGAACAGGTAATCCTGCCTATTTCTGGAAGGAAAATTAGTGCCTCATCTGCTCAACCAAGGGGATGATTAGCTCCAATTGCTCAGTTAGTGATTCTTCTCAACAATGGGTACTTCAACAAGGCCGAGTGCAAGGTCCGGCACCTGGGTCAGGGCAACCCCCACTATCAGTACAGGCTGGGGGATGAAGGGATTGAGAGCAGCCCTGCTGAGAAGGACTCGGGGGTACTGGTGGATGGAAAAATTGCACATAAGCCAGCGATGTGCGCTCGCAGCCCAGCAGACCAACCGCATCCTGGGCTGCATCAAGAGAAGTGTGGCCAGCAGGTCAAGAGAGAGGATTCTGCCCTTTTGCTCTGGTGAGACCCTGCCTGGAGTCCTGCATCCAGCTCTGGAGCTCTCAGCACACGAAAGACATGGACCTGTTGGAGTGGGTCCAGAGGAGCCCACAAAAATGATCCAAGGGCTGGAGCACCTCTCCTGTGATGAAAGGCTGAGAGAGTTGGGGCTGTTCAGCCTGGAGAAGAGAAGGCTGCGGGGAGACCTTACAGCAGCCTTTCAATACATAAAGAGGGCTTACATGAAAGATGGAGAGGGATCTTTTACCAGGGTCTGCAGTGACAGGACAAGGAGTAATAATTTTAAACTAAAAGAGGGTACATTTAGATTGAACACAAGAAAGAAATTTTTTACAATGAGGGTGGTGAGACACTGGAACGGGTTGCCCAGGGAGGTGGTAGATGCCCCATCCCTGGAAACATTCAAGGGCAGGCTGGACGGGGCTCTGAGCAACCTGGTCTGGTTGAATCATTGCGGAGGGGTGGACTAGACGACCTCTGAAGGTGCTTTCAAATCCAAACTATTTTATGATTCTACAGTTTTAGCTGTGCGGTCCTTTCAAATCCAAGGGCACACTCTGAGCAAAATGGGGAGCTCCTGGAGCCATGAATCCCTTAATAGCCCAGAGGGAGGTATTTCTACACAAATGCTTTGTTTATTATTAGACACGTTAAAATTTGAATTAAATATTGCCCACTTGCTTTTCATTTATTCTATCACCATTTAACTACCATATATGTGTTTATAACTTACTTGTGCATGAAGTTCCACATAGTGTTTTTCTTTGAAAATACTTCCCTGCCAGTTCAGTTTCCCAATTGAACAGGCTACATATTTTCTGTAAAATTTCTGCTTTATCTCGGGACAGGGGGAGGATATCTCTTCTTTACTGTGAAACTCAGAACCTGCTTTCTGAGATGCTTTTCAACCTGTGTCAAAATTGCCTGCCTAAGAAATGATGCTTAGGAAGAAGTTGCAAGCTACTGGTATCATATACTTATATTCGGTTTCATTGACACCCCTTCCATTTTACATAACCTGTTTGTGCCAATTGTGTCACTAAAACCTATGAAAAAGTAAAATGTCAACATGCTTGCGCAAGTGACAAAATGCAATTTTAAAAAACAAAATCCGTTAAAAAAAATAGGAGTAAAGAGTGCATGAAACACATGTTGAAGTCACCCAGCAAGTCCATCACTGATGATAAAATGTGTTGTAGAAGTGACAAAGTACGCGTTATCATTTTAGGAAGACCTAAAGCATTTTAGAGTTGACATGTAAAGGCATCATCACACGGGCAAAAAGCTCTTTCACATTATAGACAGAAAGACTGTGGAAGCTTTACTCCTCACGTGGTAAATGCTATGAACATACAGAGTTTAAGAAAACCTCTCTTTCTTATGCTTCCAGCCAGCATAAAGTTTCTTGGTCAACTGGGTCATCACCTGAGCCCACAGTTTGTCACTGGAAAACACAAGCAAAGTGGGTAAGAACTTAAAGCAGTTTCATGGTTCAGTAGTCGTACAAATCACTCCTAAAGCCATTAAAAGCATTTTCCAAAACCCTTTCATGCCATCACTCTGCATAAATAAAGCTGTTGCACCAGCTGGAGTGCTCTGGGCTCATTCACCCATACAACACCTCATGTGAAAGCCAAGCCGAATGTGCTTATAGTAGAAGAAAGTAATCTGATTTACTTCCAGATTTAACAGAATTCTGAAAGGGATCCAGCAACTCATACCCAGCCTCAAGCATAACGTAGACGTTTTCCATGAAATAAAAACATGTCAAAAGAATAAATAACACACTACATTAATACTACTGTTCAGCAGTTGGGGGAAAATCTGATGCAGTCCTGGTTTTGAGAAATAAACAGCTTGGGGGAAATACTATTTCTCTGAACCAAGTATGAGTATATAGTAGAGGTATTCACTCTGCCTAAACGTAGGCTGGCTACTCTGGAGAGCCGTTAAGCATCAGAGCCTAATCCGGGTGTTCAGCAGCCCTATGGAGGAACTTCTCCCTTCCTCGAGCACGCAGACCCCTAGCAGGAGACCAAAACGCAGCAGTCAGGGTGCCAAGACCCCTTGCTCTCTCCTGTTGAGAGAGATCGGTTACGACTTGTTGCGTTGACAGCGTGCTGCATGAGTACGGAGCAGAAGCTGGTGAGCTTGCCACCACGCACACTGTGCTGCACAAAAGGGGCACCCTTATGGCCCAGTGGCTCAAAACCACAGAGGACAACGACATCAGTGTTCAGCATTGCGCACCTGGGGAAAACGCCAATCCAAACATGTTACACTGAAGCCATAATGGCCTTGCCTACTTTCCTTTTTGTCCAAAGCTTGTGATCAGACTCCCACAAAATTATTACATACGTGTTCCACCAGGAAAAACATATTTATAGTCACAGTTGTACACTCAGTAGACAACCCACTATAAAACCAGAAAAAAATCCTGCAGGCTTTAAATATTTAAACATCTGTTGCCAAAAGAGACTTTTTGTAAGTTTGTAAAACTGCTCGATATAATTGAATATATAATGATTTTTTTCTTCATTAAGTCTTTCACCAGAAGCCTTTATTAAGCTTGACCAAGGAAATACCACACTTTGTAATGACAGTTTGCAATAAGAAATGCTCGTGTTATCATGAAAAAAAACCTGTCTTATGTACTGCTGTTCATAAAACAACTTACTAGATTCCTTGGCATCCTGGTGGAGATGTAACGGGTCATGAGGCGTGACTGTGTAATATCCAGATTCAAATATCCTACAGTGTTTTAAAATTATGTCTTTATTCTTCCTTTGAAAATGATTTTTTAAATTATAGCAAAACTTTCAAAACTTGCTTAGGTTCCTATCTCATTTCTCTTTGTGTGAATACTTGAACCGCTAAAAGATCCCTGGAGAAACTCTACCTATGTGGAACAGCACAGTCTAGACACTGTATGTCCCTGTCTGATGACAGCTCTCCCGGTACTTCTCTGCCTTCAGATAATTGATAGCACTGCTTTTATTCTGTGAACAGCTATCAGAGATACTGAGACAGAGACACAGATACACTGCTGCCACAGGTAAGTCCTCATTTTATGTCTGGCTAAAATATAAATATTATATATGCTGCATGAAGACAGACTAGGGTGGTTTTTCATTTAAGACAGATCTAGACCAAATAAGCTCTCTTAGCTGCTGTTCTGTCTGCAAAATAAACTGCTTTTCCCATTGTAACTTACCTCACAATGAAAACAGGCATAAATTACTCCAAAGCAGAGCACTATTACTGCAGCTTTAGAAGCTGTACCTAAAGAAGAGCCTGTCTGTTCAGCCACCCCATCATCCCTTCATCAACAAACCTGTTTCAGTGCAGATTACATCCCTGCAGCTTCTGTTACATTTCAAAACTAATTACTCACCTGCTTAAAAGTGTGAAAAAGCATTATCTGTGGAATCTGTGCTTTTCACTACTGAAGGGGACAGTGGAAAGCATCGGCTCTCTTGTTCTGTTCTCTTCCTTGCAGTGTCTGCAAGGAGAGCAAGCAGAAATACTGCCAAAGCAGCCCACTGGTCTGCACCAATATCCTCAAAATATCATCCAAAGTAACACTCTGAAACAGCTTTTACAATCCAAACAGGATGGAGAGGCAGAAGACTCAGATCCTTTCCTAAAATTAAGGCATCAAGAGGTAGAAGTTGTGAGTGAAAGATCAAAGAGAAAGAGGGACTTGGTACATAAAACATTTCAAATCATTCAAAGTGAATGCTGCCTGAAAGATTTTGAAAGGTCCTCTCACTAATACAAGGCTCCCAATAAAGCAGCATGGCAGAGCGCTCTGCTGCACCAAGCAAACAGGGAGACTGGGTATTAGATTGCTCTTCCCTTGGAGAACATCCTATACTCCTCATATTCCTTTCTTGGCTCCCGAGTCTCAAGTAAATTAATATTATGCTGAACTCAGAAAGTACCTTTAATACCCATATCCGATAGTAGTATACTGGATACCCATGGCAGGCAAAAATCTCTAAGGAGTAAATAACTAGTGTCTCCCAGGAGCTTTTCCTTGCTGAGCATGCTCGAACTTGGCACACTTTCTGAATGGCAACCAAACATCTCCCCACAGAGCCGGCAAGCACGCACCAGCCTGGGAACAGAGGAGCCCAAGACGCCTCCCGTTCCTCACGGCTGCCCAAACTGGAGCACGTCCAGGCCCTGGAAAAGAGAGGAGAGGAGAGAACCCATCTTTCCCGAGCTGGCCGTGGCGGGGCTGCCAGCACCCGGGCAGCGAGAAAGCGGAAGGCGAGCATCTGGAGCGCAGCCGGGACCGGCGCCAGACCTGGGGGAAGTGAAGGAGCAGACTGGGACGAGGGCCCCGAAACAGGAGGGAGAGAGCGAAACAGGCAGGGAAGGGAGCCAGGGATCCCGAGGCAGTGCTCAGAACAAGGCAGGAAAAGGGAAAAAGGAAAATGCATGCGAGAGAGAAACTGGGCAAGGATGGAGAAGAGGGGCTGGGACAGGCCAAGGGATCTGGTCTCTGATAAGCAGTCTGGAAGGGAGGAGAAACTGCAGGTGAAAGATAAAGAGAATAAGAAGCCCAGAACTGGAGACAGGCCCCAAAAAGTGCAAAGGGATTGTCAGGAAGGGCAAGACAAAGCTGCTATGGCAGCTTTCATTTTCAAACAGAACAGATACTCATTTTTTCTTTAAATAATGGAAAATTGCACACCTTACAGGAAGACTTAAGAAGCAGGAACTGTTTCCCTTAAAGCATACGATGAAACTGCAAAGTTACCCCTTCCTATTCTTGCACACCCTAACATTCACTGGTTTCCCTCCTTGGCCCTGCCAAACACCACTCTGCCTCTTTTCACTACACAGGGGAGCACAGCCAGTTAGAGGCAAGGATTTATTTTTTCCTCCCTGTTGTAACCTTAAAGGCTTACTCGTACTCTGCTAAGACAATTAACAACTGTCTTTCTGTGCTTTCTGTATAGCAGTCTGATTTAGTCTCTCAAAAGTACTTACTCTAACTTCATGATCCTCTCGTGAGAGGAAGAAGCATCACATTATCCTTACTTCCTATATGGGGAATTACAGACAGAAAACCTAGTTCCTCAAGACACATAGATACTGGATCCGCTGGGTTTTTGGACTCTAAATCCACTTATTGATCTAGGTCAAACAGCCTGAAGTCCAAAGCAAACCCACTGATTCTGTATTCCCAAACTGAAACTCTTACGGCCAAATCACTCAAGCATTTCACATCCTGCAGCTTTCTTTACACAATTACACATCCTTTTACTACAAGCTGCATCCAGGAGCACGAGGCTTTGTGAAAATTAGCTCAGGGATCTCAAGTCTTCTCAAGAATTTAACTCTGAGAAGTGTGTTTAAGCCACTTCCTAACAACGCAGGGAACTGTCAAGAATTGAATCCAGTTCCCTAAAAGCAGGAGGCCATCAGCGCTCTTCAGCTACCCTCTTCTTCCAATATCTGCAAAAGGCAAGGAATGAGACCTTTCTCACAGACAATGTAATACATAACAGCGCATTGCTGTAGGAGGACAACTACCATACCCAACAAACAAGATGGAGATCATGACAGGGAGAAAAATGAAACTAAATAATTAAAGATTGTGTCATAAGTCACAAAAAGGGAGAATTACAGCTTTTCACTATGGACTTTTGCTTTGCAACATTAATCACGTTCTTTAAACAGAAACTAACCTATAATTATATGTGAACTATTAAGATGCTTTGACTTCTCAAGTGAACATTAAAGAAAGCAAGGAACATGACTGGCACCACCTTAAGAGCATAGAAAACAGCAAGTTCATATTCATCCTCCCTGAATATGAATACTCGGATTCCTACAAGGTCTACAAGGGGAGCATCTGCCTTCAAGTAGCACCTCATTATCCAGACAAAACAAACAGCATACAATTGGATGCTTTCAGCACTATTTTCACCTTGACCCCAACTTTTCACACACATCTCTGTGTGTGCACACACAGAAGCATTCCCATGCAGAGGATGCTCGTGCACCCGGAGCGGTGTCAGGGAGCAAGGAGGTGACTGCAGGGGTTGGAGGGAACAAAAATTATGTAAAATGACAGTGTTTGAAATGCAAGTGTTGGATAGATGAGAAGGGAAAGAGATGATCATCCACCACGCACTGATGTAATATGATGCACGTTGATTTATTTTATGTAAATTCACACATAGAATATTTTCAGGGGTTTAACTCATTACAAAGAAGTGATGTCCACTTAAAAAATACATAAACATCTGCCAGGCATGGAAAATTTTCCCGTCTAGCATCAGACAGCATTATATTTTCGAATGGTCACTAACATGGCCTGGCTCTGCAATCCGGGCTGGCCAACATGCAGCAGGCTGCACTTCTCCTCGGGGAGCACACGACCGAACACAGATGGTAGTCATCCTCTCTGCCCCGGGGGGCCTCTAGGAACTTCTCAGCTTCAGTTTGGCTTGGGAAATTGAAAATCACTGAATGTGAAAATACTGCACGGCTACTCCTTACAGCCAGGGAGCCCTGTATTTTGTGGAAATCCCAGCGTGCACGCTCCAAAAGGGTGGCACACTTACCTCCGCTCCAAGAGGAACAGAGCGGTTCTTCAGAACAACAAAACAGCCACCCTGGCCCTCCCGTGCCCCTGCCCTGCACTGGTGATGAACAGGCCAAGGAAGGTCCCTGCCTCTGTGGAAGGCTGGGAAGGCATGTTTCCCTCATCTGTTCTTGGGGGCTGCTTTTCTCCTGCTCCCCAGCTGCTAAAGTCAGGCACATAAGTACTGTAGAATATCACACAGAGGACCAGGAAAGTTTAGGCACTTGTCACAGCTACTGAGTGCAATGCAGCATGCAAGCCACAGAAAAGAATTCATAGCAAAACATCAAAAATTCAAAAGTCAGGTTATATCTGAGCCTTCTACCCCTACATGCACACACACTCCTGTGCACACACACTTAATCTCTTCTGAATAGTTCCTCCCTTAAGTTGTCCTAAACACATTTATACTGTCCGACCAGACAAGAAGAGAAGAATTACTATCCACAGTCCTATCTATCCTGTACCACCTTCTTCCTAAATACACAAATTTTACCCAATATGGTATATGGAAAAAGAAGCCACAACTCTGATCAATTCAGAAACATGGGAAAACTTGAAAGTATTTACAACCAGAAAATAAGCCAAGAAACTGAAGGAAATGGCAATACCCAGCAGCCATTCACCAGCATATTTGTACCCTGACATCACATCAGTCCTTCTCCATTTAGTCCCCACAGAGAAAGGTTAGGGCACCCTGACCACAAAAGCAGCAGCAGGAAGAAAGAAAAGGCCTGGTACCAGCAGCAACACATACAAATCAATAAACTTACTGCAGCTTCTCTTGGACACTCAAAGCCTTGATCACAAAAAAAGGATCGGCAGAACCCACACCTTGTTTGCCATACAATCTGCTAAGAGACCACATGGGATTTTTTCCCCCTTTGCAGTTAAACCCAGAATGTTTTCCCTTCACTCCAAAACTTGTCACTAAAAGATAAGAGTTGGTAAGTCTGCTGTGGAGCTATTTACTTACTTTCCAACGTAAGTAGGCACGCTGCGAACCTCAGCAGTTCCACACTGAACACAAGCCCTCTAACACAGTACCTCCCCTCTTAGCTTTTGGCCCACCAATTCAACAGGAAGCAATGCAGGAAATCCAAGGCATCGGTGTGATTCCAATCCATGCCCTTCCTGTCTGGGGAGAGAGATCTAAAAGCATCCGGAACTCCTGCTAACAGAAACAGTCAACACCTCTGGGGGGAGGGAAATTCAGCCACCCAACCCAAAGCTAAACATAGTTTAGCCAGTACACATCAGAAGAGACCATATTAATTGCCAATCAGCATTCCACCTCCATTTTTCTGACGTACATCGACAAACAACACTGCAATCGGGAGGCAGTGAAGCCATGCCCAAGCAAGCCTGAAGCAAGCCAGCCAAGTCTGTGTCGCTGTCGTGCTGCTTCAGTGAGGACACCAAGCAGGGAAGCAGTGGTTACCCAGTTTGTCTCCCCTAGTTCCACGCTGCTGCAGCCCAGGTGCTGTTGTACACAAAGCAGGAGCTTAAAACTTGTCCTTCTAGTTACAGCCACGGTCCTTAACCCGCCTGCAACATCCTAGCTGTGGGGTTGCAGGACGCACAGCAAAGCAGCCAGCCTGACTCTGGAAGAGAAGCCTGTTCAGGCAGCAGCACGGGCTGCCAATGGCACATCACCAGGTACTCTGCACGCTTCCGCTGCTGAGCACAAGGCAACATCAAGGTTATAATTTTCAAAGGTATAACCAGAATGGTCCCTTACACAGATTGGACTATTGCACCTGCTTATAATAAGCTACAGTCTACCAAAGCGGCACTACTCACGCGTAAGCAGGCAGGAGCCTCGGCACACACCCAGGGAAGTCACTCCCCAGTGTATTATATACTAGGGTGAACTTTCCTCTTTCAAATAAAACATCAAACAAATTTGCTTGACCTGCCAGTCAGTCAATCCATAACAACAAAAACATACAAACAAAAAAGGAAATTCCAATTAGTTAGAGAGCTGAGGGAGGGAGGGAGGGAGGGAAAGAAGGGAAGAGAATATTCTTTCCTGTATCTATTTTTAGGCTACATAAGGCTGTCTGAAACCATGGCAATGAACCTGCTATAAATCCCCTCACCAGCTCAATGTTTTGTTTCCTTATAGACAAGGATAAATGAGTGCGTACTAGGGATAAAATGGTCTAAACCAGAGATGAAGCAACTAGCAGGCTACTGGAAATGCATCTGTCAGTTACGAAAACTACTGTTTAAGAGAGGTAGGAGTAACTGATCTGAGAGAGCAACTGCTCAACAATCTGATACCTCCTAAGAAATCCTTTACAGCCCTAATAAACAGCACTGAAGAGGGGCCAGCCTTCAGACAGCATCTCTCCACCACCACCACCATCTGCTTCTGGGTGTATTTCGACATCAGCGGCTGCACCCTCAGTGCCCAGATTCGTTCTTCAGGCTGGGCCCCCATGATCTGGCCACGGAGGTCCATGCCCCCACCTCGTTGTTACCTTTCCTGCATCCCACTGCCACAGCTGTTTGCCAGGTTGCTCTCTAAGATGGTCCCATGCTGGGGTCCAGTCTTGAAGGAACAGATGACCCGGCAGCGTTGAGACAGCGGGGACAGGCACCTGAAGGCTACGATTGCTCACCCAACTGCTTTGGCTAACTGTACCCAAAGCTTGCAAGGAGTTTGCAAGCCTTCCTACACCAAGGGAGAGTTTCTGAAAAAGAATGGTGGACTTGCACTTAATGAAGCACAAACATCATTGCATGAAATGAACAAAAAAAATAAATGTCTGATGAAGTTTTTATACCTGCTATACAGCTACACTCAATATAATTGCCATCAAAGAAAGAAAAGACGTCAGGGTCCGCAACTTCTTCAGATGTGACGGGGAACACTCCCTAAGTCTCCCCCCAGGATTGTACGAAAGAACTTGGGTTTGTATTCTGTTTGGCTTAAAAGGGAAAAATACCACCTTCACATTTATCCTATCCCATGACTTACATATGGGGCTATCCCACGCTATTTGATGTTGCGTGAAGAAAGAGAGCAACCACCTGGTAAAACTGTGGCTCAAAGATATCTGACTCGCCTATATGTAATTTTTCTAGTGCTTCTTATTAAAAAGAAGGTAAGAGAGAGAAGGAAACTGGCAGATTTTTAAAAATTTTTTTTAATGTATACTCCCTCAGCCTTGGAAAAAAAACAACCAAACAAGAAAGTGGGGGGAAAAACTACTTTAGTTCTTTTGCCATTTAAATGAGACTAAAAATCCATCCACCGCTGAAAATTTAGAGACTTCAATGTAAGCATCAAGAATCTTAAAGAAATATTTCAGAGCTACTAACTTCCACTAACACCTTTACATCTGCAGCTGAAATAGCTCTCTATTCTTACGTGGTTGAAGGTATTGGATTCATCTTGCTTTTTAATCCTCTGCCATGCACACTAGACTGGCCGCCAGTCTGTGCTGCTTTGGAGGACTGAAACATCCTACAAAGCTCAGCTCTGCCTTCGTGACAGCTTTGCTTGGTATGTGGAGGAGGAAGACAGAAAACATACCTATCTCAAGACAGTTAATTAGATACCCAGCTGTTTAAAGATCGACATCCCAATTATATTTTGATTCTGCACACTAATAAAGTTTTTTACACTTGCATATATGAAGAAGAAGGGGGAAGGAATATCTTTAAGTCCATAAAACTGCTACTCAGCAACATTAAAGGAAACAAAACAAAACAAAGGCAAGAATGCTGAAAATGTTACAAAATGTGAGATTTCTTCTCTGCATGGACCACAGAGGACAGGTAGCCTCTTTCGCTCAGCGCTGTTACAGCACATGCACCACCCAGGCGGTATCAGCTTCCCGGCATTGCTTAGCAACACCATGCCACATTACCTCAATTGATTCAAGGGAGGGAAGTTGATTCAGAAGCCATTGAAAAAGGCAGAAACTAGATAAAAATGGTTACGCAAACCTCACACACACAAGCCAGGATCCTGCACAGTCAGAGCAAAAAGCAATTAATGAAAACTGTGGGACACACACACAAACTTGAAGCAGAATAAAAAATATCCACATACAGAAATACAGTAGGGGGAAAATGCAGGTAAGAGAGGAAGAAAACAGCACTGCTATCTCACCTCAGATATTCTGAGACTAGAACAATGAATTATATTTGTCTTTCCATGGAGGGAAAACCAGAAAAATAGTCAGAAAGCCATTAGAGATGTGGAAGCGTAAGTCTGTTCCACATCGAAAACAGAGTTTGCACACAACTGAGGATTTTTGTCACAAATATTGAAGATCAATGGCAGGAATGAATATGAAACACTGAATTTTGAACTGCTTCAAAATCAAAATGCACATTGACTCTTCTGAACAATAAACACCTTCCCCTTCACTCTGATCCTAAATTCTGTTAATGTCTTATACATTTGATTAGTTGCATTAAAATCCTGTTATGAACATAATCCAAACCAGAACAGTATACATTAATATATTAAATAAATCTATTATCTATGCAAAAATTTGAAAAAGCTCATCCATATAAGTTTATTGTAATTGAAATTGAGATTTGTTCTGAGTGATAAGAACTGGAAACAGTCACATTCAGCCACACCTTCCATGCAAACAACTCATGCAATAAAAGCCAACATACATATACATGTAATTACTGCCATAGCTTCTGGACCTGCTTAAGCCAACATAGACTAGGACTGAGGCAAAAGGAGATGCTTCCCCACAGCTGCATATTCATCCCTTCCAGCAGCCGCCTCCTTTCCAGCTCCTGCTTCACACATAGGAAGCACTCAGGGCAGCAAGACAGGAGAAGAAAGGTCTGCCCGGCTACTCAGCAGGGCCAAGTGACGATGCCAACAAATTGGCCACCACTGTCCTGAAACTCAGGAAAACACAAGGTGTGTACGGGAGCAAGATGGTACAGGTGCAAGAAGACTGTCAAAAACACAGGATCATCAGATCAAGCTTTAGGACCAACAGCAGGCTATGAGAATTAGAAGCTATTCACCCAGGAATTTTAAAGGCACACCAACATACATCCACAGAACTATTAACCATGCTGCCTAGCTTCCTTCTAAGCCAAACTTAACAAACGAGATATAAAAAGCTGAGAATGTGCTGCCAATTTCAAGGAAAGGCCTCGAGGGAGCTAGAGACTGGTAGCTACAGGCTCACCCCTACACCGAGAAAACAGACAGAAATTGTAAGAACAGATTAGCAGGTATGCAAATAAATGCGATACAGGAGTGCCATCATGGCATGGCTTCTTTCACAACAAACTCCCCATGACATCTATGGATAAGTCTGGTATGTATGATATATATATAGTGCGCTTGGATCTCTAACAAACCTTTGACAATGTCTCTCACCACAGGCTTTTACAGAAATTGAACTGTCATGGGTAAAATGGAAGGTCCTTCTGTGAAGTAACAAATGGTTAGATGAGAAGAAACAGCACAGGAATAAATAGCCAGTTTTCACAACAGCTCTGGTTTTGCATTTGTGCTACTCAATATATACACTACTTACGCAGAAAATGGAGCAAGCAGCAAGATGATAAAGTTTGTTGGTGACTGCAGATTCAGAACTAACTGAAGAGCTGCAGATAGATTTGTCTGGTGTTTATACAGACACAACACAAAGTAATAGCCAACATAGTGAATGGAAACCCTGGAGCCATCACAGTTTAATTAAAATGAGGAACCACTCACTCAGATGGCAAAGCTCAGTGCCAGCTGGGAGAGCAAAGGGAATGTCAGGGGTACCCAACGCAACAGGGAACGCCACTGTGCCACTGCAAATCCACGGTGCAGCCTACGGCTGCCGCCCTGAGCAACCCTCAGAGAAGGATATAGCAGAGCAAGAAAAAGCTCAAAGAAGGGTGACAACGATGGCAGCTCTGGAGCAGATTCAACCTAAGGAGAGCTAAACAAAAAAGTGCTGTTAGATTAGGAGGCGAGACGGCTGAGATGACAGACATAAAACCATGAATGGTATTACAGAGAAAGCAAATAGGAAACCATGTCTTGGAATAAATGAATCAGGCAGCGTAAAATGAAGTTTATCATGCAGCTTGTTTAAAAACAAGAGGAAAAGGAGGTACTTTTTCCATCCTACAACTAATTGCAGAACCCATTGTCACAGGATATTGTGAAGGCAAAAATTTAAAACAATTAATGCACAATTAGATGCATTCATAAAAGAAAGTCTGTCAAAGGCTGTTAAACAAGGGCACAGACATGACTTTCTTGCCCAGAGTCCTTGAACTGCAGCCTGCTGAAAGCTGGGAGGGATCACTGTCCTTCCTAACACTTTTGCCCCTAAGCATTACTACTGGCCATTATTAGAGGTAATAATGATGCTGGGCTAAACCAGATCTGTGGCTGGAAACGCTGGGGCTAAATCCTGTGTCGCAGCCCCAGGAATCTTCAGCAAGATGTGCAGTGCTGGGAAGCCCCATCTTTTGATGTCCATCTCTTATAGCATGACCTCTTTCCACTGTCTTCTTGAGGGTTCCTCCCAGGCAAGAACATCCATAAGCAGCACCCGCTGAAGCCACAAGACAGACGAAGATTTCCTTCCTATCGAAGAGCTGCACGATTAAGCATGCTCCTGTTACACGAACACAGCTGTGCTACACATTTCTAGACTGGGCTAGGTGTGGCGAACCTGTAATTTTGCCTACATTAAGCAATTGGATTTACCTACTTCTGTTTTGCATCCTGGTACTAAAAACCTCGCTGAATCCAAGTTATACAAGAGCTGCTGTCCCCAGCTATTAGGTGGCTGAGCTCAATTACAGTGCTGTGCTAGTGAATTTGAAAGTCATTTGAGAAGTTGCACAGTTTCTGAAAGGCAGCAGCAGAAGAGGATGAGGAAGAAGAAAGAGGCCACTCTACTTCTGCAGGGATTCAGAAGCTGGACGGCAAAGGGAAGGCACTACAGAGAGCACTGAAGCTTGTTCTGCCATCACGTCCCCTGCCACTCACACAGCTCTCCTCCAAAGAGCCTCCTAAAATGGCTGGCAGGCAAACTACGAATCTGGGAGATGTCAAGAAAATGGCCTCTTGAGATTTATGAGTGTTTTGGTTTGGCCTGGATAAATGCCAGGTGCCCACCAAAACCGCTCTATCACTCCCCCTCCTCAGCTGGACAGGGGAGAGGAAACTGGATGAAAGGCTCGAGGGCTGAGACAAGGACAGGGAGAGATCACTCACCAATTACTGTCACGGACAAAACAGACTGAGCTTGGGGACAAAAGGGAGTTTAATTCATCACCAATCGAATCAGAGTAGGATAGCGAGAAATAAATTCAGATCTTAAAACATCTTCCCCCCACCCCTCCCTTCTTCCCAGGCTGAGCTTCACTCTCCCTCCTCCCCCCGAGCGGCACAGGGGGATGGGGAATGGTGGCTGCAGTCAGTTCATCACACGCTGTCTCTGCCGCTCCTTCCTCCTCAGGGGGAGGACTCCTCACACTCTGCCCCTGCTTCAGCATGAGGTCCCTCTCACGGGAGACAGTTCTCCACAAATTTCTCCAACATGAGTCCTTCCCACAGGCTCCAGCTCTTCACGAACTGCTCCAGCGTGAGTCCTTCCCACAGGGTGCAGTCCTTAAGGAACAGGCTGCTCCAGCATGGGTCCCCCACAGGGTCACAAGCCCTGCCAGCAGACCTGCTCCGGCGTGGGCTCCTCTCTCCACGGGTCTGCAGGTCCTGCCAGGAGCCTGCTCCAGCATGGGGTCCCCACGGGGTCACAGCCTCCTTCAGGCATCCACTTGCTCCGGTGTGGGGTCCCTTCCACGGGCTACAGGTGGAGATCTGCTCCACTGCGGACATCCATGGGCTGCAGGGGAACAGCCTGCCTCACCATGGTCTTCATCACAAGTTGCAAGGGAAGACTCTCTGCTCCGACATTTTGGGCACCTCCTTCCCCCTCTCCTTCTTCACTGACCTTGGTGTCTGCAGAGTTGTTTCTCTCACACCATCTCACTCCTCTCTCCTCACTGCCGTTTCACCGCAGAGGGTTTTTTTTCCCTTTTTTAACTATGTTATCCCAGAGGCGCTACCACCGTCGCTGATGGGCCTGGCCTTGGCCAGCAGCGGGTCCATCTTAGAGCCAGCTGGCACTGACTTTATCAGACACGGGGGAAGCTTCCCGCAGCTTCTCACAGAAGCCACCCCTATAGCCTCCCGCTACCAAAATCTTGCCACGCAAATCCATAACAATGAGGCACTAACAGATTTATGCAGCCACTCATAAGGTGAGATATATGCCCACTTGCACAGCCTTATCATCACATTATGAATGCAATTATATTTTGTGCCTAGCAGCTAACCTGTTGGATTTCCTCACCTGTTGCTAAAACATGCGTAAAGTGCCTTAAAGACAGTATATAAACTTTGGTTCCCTTTCAGAAATACTAAGTGAGCTTCCAGTGAGAAGTGAATTTGCATTTCTCTATATCACCCATTTTTAGCTCAAGTACTCAAGAAAATATTTAGAGCTTAGGTATGTTATTTCTCTTTGAAGAAACTGATAGAGCTGAAACTCAGACAAAATCCCTCCCCTGGGAAGTAGGAATCTGTCATGCAGAAACTTCCAACTTGAAATCTCTTTCCAGATAGCAGCCTGCTCAACAAGATCTCTCTTGTGTCATGCACTCGCTCCCTGCTTCCACGTACCACCTCTTACTCCGTTATAGTGTGTTCTGTCTGCAGGCACACAACAGTTTCACAAAAAAAAAACCAAGCACCACAACAACCAATAAACCAACCTGCTCCAACATTATATTTGGCTCAACTGCCATTTCATCTTCCCCATAACTTCTGCAGTGGGTGGTGGTTTTCCTGTTCTGCTCAAATCACTGAAAGCCACAGAGGCTGGAGGAGATCACCTTCATCCACTCCCCACGCTCTCAGTCGTACAGCGCTGACCATACCAACCTCCACATAAAACCACAGCTGGTTCCTACTGGCTCCGTTGATCGACTTGCAACAGAATAGTTGCCCATATTTTCCTTCCTGCGCCAAAGATAACACTAACAATAACTCTTAGCATGATATGAAATACGCCTCAGCAGCTTGTTAAACAACAAAGCTCAGTCACTGATGTGCCGTATGCTGTTGTGTGAAGCGGTCAACTCTTCCTTGAGATATTAGCACCACTTGTCAGATGGCAGTAAGTCTGTTCGTGCTTATTTTATCATGTTCTTGGGCTTACTTGTCTCAGCTCAGTGATTATCCTGCAAATTTCAATACTGGCATTAAGACAACTGATTCAGTGACTCGCCCCTACTTCTCCACTGTTATTCTCTAAGTGCAACTCCATCCAGAGCATCCACTCCATATAACTGCTGCCCTACCTCTTGTGATAACGCTGTGTTCCCACAACACTCTGTCTTAACTACAATTTCTGCATAACCACAGAAGCATGTCGGACTACAGCTCTAGTTCAGTTCTTGGTACCTCGTTTGTCTTTGCATGCCTCTGAGCTCCCGACAATTCTGAGACCGTTTCTTAAATTAAAGCACTGTTGCTTTGTTTTCAGATAGACAGAACAAGACATGTCTCCATGAACATTACACTGGTACTACTCTGTAGCTTACCAGTGCTAGAACAGATCAGCATATATGACTCCAGATCATTTAATAGCAGGTAATTTTTCTGGGGCCACTTTTCGCCAATCAGCCCAACTGAACAGATACTGGTCATCCCAAGTCCTGACCTATACTTTCCTATAAACACCCAGAGACATGCATCATGATTCATAATATACTTTTTTGTGTTGTTTGCGAATCATTCACTGTCAAGGAGTCAGACAATGAAGCCAACCACCAGCAGAGCTCTAACTGCTCAGCACGAGCCTCTGTGTTCGGTCTCCAGACATTGTTAAGAAACAAATCTGAGACAACTGTTTCACCTAAACAAAAGGGAATTTAATTGTTCCCGCATTTAACACAAATAGAAAGCTGTTGTCATTCCAGCTGTCTTTGGAAGGGTCTGTGACTATTCATAAATCAAAGATGAATATTCACTGCCACCAGTATGACTATACCTTCTAGATCCAACTGCAGAAAGAGGGAGTACTTAAGTCTTCATATTGTTAAAGGAGGTCGGCATACATATCTATGTAAAGCAGCCAACTTCTAGTATCAAGTAGTATCCAAGCAAAAACCAAAAAAGTCTCAATAATGTAAAGTTAAGGCTTGGATGTAACCACAAGGGGAGCAGCTGGGGTAAGGGAGGAGAAGACCTCAAGGCAAAACACCCTTGGACTAGAAACAAAAATGGAGCCTGAAGACTGGACTGAGCTCCTGACCACTCTGACGAGGAAAGTTCAAATATAACCCTTTACAATTTCTTTAAGCATGTGTGAGATTATTTGATTTTTATTTTGTTTTCAGCGTTGCCTCTGCTGAAGAAGTCTCTCTAACGCTACAGGTTAATGTAGCTCTGGACTCCAGGCATCCTTCGGTCAGACTCACTGAAGTCATCTCCCTGGTCTTTGCAAAGGAAAATAGTTCCATGGCATGAAGCAATCTGCTGTTGTTTATGTAAATGACATTTAGCTATAATGGGTTTTTAAATAAACTGTCTGCTCCCTTCCTCAAAAAGTTGAGGTTATCACAGCAAGGAGACAAGTAGAAAATAAACATGCCCACAACAGCATACAGTTTCCAGGAATTGTGCTTGGGAGGATCTGCTTGTAGGTTATTTCATCCTCTCCCCAACATGTGAAGTGGCAGGAAATTCAAGTTCACATGTGTAGGGGACAGAAATCTCATCTGAATACATTACCAGCCATGGACAAAGTAGTCTGCAGGGCAAAACGAGGTGAAAATCTCTCAAACACAGACGAGCACACTGAAAGTACCTCTGAGGCTCATACGTCTCATGATCATTGTAGGTCCCTTCCAACTGAAAATATTCTATTCTATTTTAACTTCCCAGACTAGGACTAGTAGCAGTAGTATCACAGACCTTGTTTGGAAAGAACTGGTTGTTTTTCTGCAGCAAAGTACAAGTAATAACTAAAACCTCACCTTTCTATGCATCTGTCCTTCAACATTTAAGAAAGTTAAAGTTCTGTTGGAGTCAAAAGCAAAAAAAGTAGTGAAGAAAAATGAAAAAAAAAAAAGACAAGACAGCATAAGACTATTTTTGAAGTATTTTTAGATAAATTTTATGGTCCAAATGAAAGAAAGATAAAACAGATGGCTTAAGTCATTACTGGAAGGTAAACACATTAGTAAGCATAAAACATTACATTAAAATTTCTTTTGTCATTTTCCACTAGAATTTCATCGTTGTTAGTTGATACATCTCAAAGATTCATTTGCAATTAAACATAGTTTTCACATTTATTTTGGTACCTCTTTTTCCATAACCAGCAGGTTACACAATATTTACACACTTTTCTAAGTGTTATATATAGTCTTGTTTACATTTATTGCTTTTATACCTTTCGTCCTAGAAATTAGCAGTGGATTTGTTTCTTCATACTGAGATGTCAATTTTATTATGGCTTTCAATGCACTGCCTTTGGAAGGAACTAAACTTAAACCACTAAGATGTCTTAAAAGTCACCCTAAAAATGCATCACAAAATGAAAAAAACTTTACCACAAACAGGACTGCTATTTAAACTAGAATGATTTATTATACAATGGAAAGATTAAGATTTGGTGACCATACTTAATTTTTCAATTCACTAATAGTCAAATTTACTGAAATATCAAGAAATTCTATTAGGTATCTCAAAAAACACTAAGCCTGTGAGATACCTAATTTGCATGATGCCTTCAGTTAGATACCTGGAGCCTTTTGTGTGCTTCAAGCTTTAATGCACATAATCCTAATTTTCTCCCATATGACTATTCTTTTCGTAGATTAAAAGGGACAAAGGAAGAAGAAAAAGCTTTCCTACTTTCTGAGCTCCAAAATGAGTTCTCAGACCTGAGTTTATTCAAAAAGAAATAATTCTCTCTGCGTCTGGTAGCTAAATTGAAAGTAAAAACATAATGCAAAAGTTTCTCAAAATATGAAAAGTATTTACACTTGGAAAAAAGGTTACAACAGCAAAAATACACCTCAATTTCTCTTTCCCTACCAGTAGAGACCGAATTTAAAGGTGCATACAGCTAAAGAACACCAAACTTTCCAGCTTACTGTGCAGACAAGCATCCTCTCGGCAAGATGATTTTTCAGGAATCAAGCACAGAAGCAGGAGGTGTTGGGAGAGAGTCTATTTACCTAAAGGGAGGCACGGAAGCCCTTCCTCCCTCCTGCCCCTCCAAGAAATGCAACCTGGAATATTTCTGCCTGAAAAGGGTGATGTTTCTGCAGAAATCAAAAAAAGGCTGTACAGAGGTAACTTTTTAAGTACTTACAATATGGTACCAATGAGGAGATAACAACTGTGGTACTCACTGCAAGGTTTAACTGCCCAGATAGGGTAACACTTCAGGGGACGTACCAGCAATCCCTGGAACACGTGCAAGTGGCCCAGTTGCGCACAGCAACTCACAGATAGAATGAAAGGTTCACACCAGAAATGACCTGAAGCCCTAAGTATGCTAAAATTATCTCTAAATACAAACTAGTCTATTTTCTAGCCTTGCAACAATTTTTATAAGCTCTACTTACTGTTACAGATTACAGAAACAGAACTCATTTTGCTCAGTAACTGTATCACAATACCGAAAAGCTACCAACACACTTAATCTTTGCAGTAAGGGACTGCAAGGGAAAAAAATTTAAAAGTACAGAAAAAGAAATGCAACACTACATGCTGGTGTCTAGCAAGCCCTAATTCTCCTCTTCCCCCAGTAAGATTTTCCCAGACACCTCTGACACGCTTGGGAAAACTGCACTATTCTCAGCCCATCCAACGCAGCAAGGTCAGCAGCAGCATCCCATGGACAGACGATAAACTGTTCCTACTCTTCAGTCACCAGCTCTGTTCAACACCAAACCCTGGAGTTTCACCATTTGCATTACCCCCTCGGCCTGCTCTGATGGATTCCGGGTTTCATCCCAGTTTACCAAGCCTACACAGTTTTTCCTGTATCGTTGCCTCAGAAAGTTCAGCCTCTAAGTGAATTACACTTTGTTCACAGAGTCAAGTTTAAATAAAACTGCGAGAAAAACCACTAAGGTTGTTACTAAAGGAAGCAAACACACAGTCATGAACCTGATGTTTTCACTCTTCTTCCAACAAAGTATGAGTCTTGCAACTACTAGGACTAGTTAGTAGTTAGGGAATACTAACTATGTGTACAGTTTGGAGGCTTACGGCTCAGTTCTCATCTGTCTGCAGTGCTCAAGATGGGGAAATGGATAAACAGCAATCACCTATGAAGTTGTTAGATCTTGTAAGTTAAGGAAAAAAAAGGAGATTTTTTTCAATGGAAGACAATGTAATGAATAAAGATAAAGTACGGGTATGATTGTTCAGTCCTTTTCAAGTCTTCTCCCCCAGTTAGTAAACTCCAAGCATGAAGAACCGGCAGAACAGCCAAACACAATATTGCTTTAAGGGAAATAAATAGCATGTTACCATAGCCCTCAGCTTGCAAAGTAACCCTGACTTTTCGCATGTTCTGCAAAAATAAGATATCCTTCAGGCAGCTCTCTTAATGGATTCATTCAGTGAGGAGCGTTCAAAGTTGCATTCATCTAATAAAAAAACTAGCGGCTGTCTCATTCAGTAAGGAATACGCACTGCCAGGCAGCAGAGAACCTCTGTTAATCGATGTAAGGCATAGTGGCACCTTACTGAATTCCTGTAGCAAAGTCAGGCTTGCTTGAAGGGTCTTAGAATGATCAGAAGTATATAAATGAACTCCTTACCAAAGGCAGTTTTAAAAAACAAGGGTGTCACTAAAGCTTTCATAGTCTAACACGCTTCTAACATTTTACAGAACAGAATCCATGCTCCACTAACATTTTTGATATTTTACTCCCCTTTTTTTCTCTATCATACCCAAGAAATTCCAAGATATACTGCTGCTATCATCCTTCAGCTCAAAAAACAGACATACTAACCAAAATAGGTCATCATGCCCTGCTAACACAGGTAAAATGATTAAGTACATGGTAACAAAAGGGAACCTTGAGGTTACTAGTAATGAGCTGCTTTAGCTCAGCATAAAAATAATGAGCAACTACATTTCAAGAAAACAAATGTATGGAATATTTTATATAATACGGAAAATAGCAGTTAGCGAAGAACCATTAAAATTCAGAAGCAGAGACCGACAGATCTACTGGTCCAGTAACTAGGTTACACATGATCTTTCTGGAAAGCCAACTGCCATGAAGACAAACCCCTGCTCAGCGAGTCCTCCTGCAGGGCTCCATCCCGCGGGTCACTCTCTGTGCTAGAACTGGACAACCTGGAGCAGAACAAAAGCTTCCCAAGAAACCAAGGAGACTGCACAGCAGAACAGCAAGGGAACGAACCATTTGCAGGATAATAAAGTGTAGGAGCACATAAGAGATGTGGTCTGCAAGTTGAGTGGGAAGTTTAAAGATTTAGGAAGAATTAGAGCAGTTTTACCCAGTCCAGTTTACCAGCAGGAAAAATTCCCGACAGTAAGACCGTAAACTATGTAGTAGATTTTTTTTTTCTTTTAATGGTAGCAGTGGTATTTAAGACATCTGAAAGAAGCCTGAACAAAAACATCAGTCCTTATAGGGAGCACCCTTGAATCAGATTATGGATATAGAAGAGACAATTTAGGACGACTGCCAAGATTCCTACAAACATGGGCTCAAGCCTGTAGTTACCTAAAACCTAAACTGACCTTCAGTCAATGACTAAAAATGCAGCTCTGCAGGCAATGGAAACAATAGGAACTTCATCCTACAAATCACTGAACAAAAACTGAAGCAGGTAGTATCAAGGGTAACTACCAGTCAAACTATAAGGTCCTGTCCATTACAGGGTAAGAAACACATGTTTAGTGTTCAAGGTGCCTAATCTGTTAAGTGACAGAAAAAGGTATTGACTTGGAAAAAAAAAAAGTAGATGGATTTGTCTTAGTGGAAAAAAGACTGAAATAAATAAATTTATTTTATTAAGGGGAGAGCACTGGATGCTGTCTACCTCGACTTCAGCAAGGCTTTTGACACTGTCATCCTCACAGGGAAGCTCAGGAAGCGTGGGCTACATGAGTGGGCAGTGAGGTGGATAGAGAACTGGCTGAATGGCAGAGCTCAGAGGGTTGTCATCAGCGGCGCTGAGTCTAGTTGGAGGCCTGTAGCTGGTGGGGTTCCCCAGGGGTGGGTACTTAGCCCAGTCTTGTTACACTTCTTCATCAATGACCTGGATGAAGGGACAGAGTGTACCCTCAGCAACTTTGTTAACACACAAAACTGGAAGGAGTGACGAATACACCAGAGGGCTGTGCTGCCATTCAGCCAGACCTGGACAGGCTGGAGAGTTGGGCAGAGAGGAACCTGATTGAGTTCAACAAGGGCAAGTGCAGGGTTCTGCACCTGGGGAGGAACAACCCCATCCACCAGTACAGGCTTGGGGCGGACCTGCTGGAGAGCAGCTCTGTGGAGAGGGACCTGGGTGACCCAGTGGACCGCAAGTTGACCATGAGCCAGCAGTGTGCCCTGGGTGCCAAGAAGGCCAATGGGATCCTGGGGTGCATTAAGAAGAGTGTGGCCAGCAGGTCGAGGGAGGTTCTCCTTCCCCTCTACTCTGCCCTAGTGAGGAGTACTGCATCCAGTTCTGGGCTCCCCAGTTCAAGAAAGATGAAGAGCTACTGGAGAGAGTCCAGCGGAGGGCTACGAGGATGATGAGGGGACTGGAGCATCTCTCCTACAAGGAGA
>Ga0065711_1028254_pt1:2500-42557 | contig 42557 bp, 22 predicted proteins | sample Hoacrofraction12_FD_59098 | JGI IMG/M metagenome (GOLD analysis project Ga0065711, IMG submission 59098) | Hoatzin crop microbial communities from Cojedes, Venezuela - Epithelial fraction 12 v2 (version 2) | ecosystem: Host-associated > Birds > Digestive system > Esophagus > Crop...
ACTTTGATAAAAATCAGATCGACTCAAATCCAGGTTTCTCAACACAGGAGCTGTTAAAGTACCCGCACTCTTTCACAACACCAAACAGACAAACAAGAGTACATATGTAGGGACACGGCAGGGGAAATGTGGAAAACATTTTTATTTCAGGTCAACAGCCAACCTTCTGAAAGAAATGGAATGACATAGTGGGTGACTCCTCTTTTAAATAACCCTGGGATCTAAGTGTAGTAGTTCTAAACCAGTAAGTATTCTGTTAATTAATGGCATCCTTTATTTGCTTTGTTACCCAGTCTCTAAAATAATTAATATACCTTCATTCAATCTTCAGCTTTTACAAAAGATTAATTTTCTGTTAATACCTTCTTCCAACTCTCTCCCTCTCCATGACAGCTCAAGTCTATATGCTGGTATCACTGGAAACAAACTTGTTTTGATGGAAGTACAGGCGAAACGATCACAATTTAGTTAAGAAATATTCCTTTTGTTCCTCTTGAAGTTGAGATGCAGCAACTAATGTTTACTCATTGCTTAGGAGCAGACAGACAGTAGCTTTGAAAAGCTGTTACAAATGCAAACGAACGTGCAGTACGTTGGTTACGGACTTGATGAAGGACCTGGCAGAAGTCCCCTGCTTGGAGTCCTAAGTAACTTAAACCAGCCAAAACCCCAAACCAGCCTCCTTTTCAAGGTTTGCAGAAATCCATACTCAAGCCTAATCCTTTAAACATGTTCCTAGGTGCGGCAAAAAAAGCACAGTGCACTTGGGAGATTGCCTCTCCTTTTTGCAAACATTAGACCACCACAGGATATTTCTGCAGCCAAAAGCAGAGTAATTCCCCTCGGGCCACCTATAAACTGCTACTTTTGGATATTAAATTACTCATTTTACTTTCATGCTAGAAATGCCGGTGAAGCAAGTTTTTACGAATTACACATTCTGTGACCACTGTTGATATCTACTGTGAATATGTTTGGTATGATTAATTCGCCTGTTAACTCTGACATATATTTGATCAGCTGCTGCTTTACTCGGGCATGTGCCTGACTCCAAGCACTTCAGTTTCATCCAGCTCTGTGTCTCTATCAGACTTCGGCAAACAAACAGTAAAAGGTAAATACAAACCAATACACAGAACAAGTTACCTTGTAAGAAGGAACTGGGAATTCTGGATAGTCTGCTGACTGTTTTCTGTGTTAGATGTGTTGGTGGTTGTTGTAGATTGTGTAATAGTGGTGTTGACATTGATCGTGTTGGTGCGTCTAGTTGCATTGCGTGCAGTCTCCAGTTGTTGCCTCGCTGCCTGCGCGTGTTGTCGTTCCAACTGCAGTTGCATCTGCAGCTGCTGTAACTGAGAAGCAGAAGGGCCAGAGGAGTTGAGCTGTCCTCCTGCAGTACGCCTCACGCCTGATAGCTGGGATAAAAGCTCTGCCAGAGAAGAGAAAGTTTCTGTGATGAAAGATCTTAAATGAGTATTAAACAATAGAATGAATACACCCTGAATTCCAGTGCATCGATTTCTTTTCTCTATCAATAAAATCAAAGCACAAACAATGCTGAAGAGCCCATGAAGCTCTTGAAAAAAGTCCTAGCATACAACGTCTCAGAGGGTAAGGAAGATTAAGACTCATTTGAGCAGACTTATTCCAAATAACAACTCAAAGTTTAATGCCTTCAAAGTAACAGGAAAGCCAATCTACAGGGAATGCCTGGCAAATGATGCCCTCTGGAGCAAGTCTCTGAAGCTTCCAGTCAAAACAGCAATTAACTAAGAAACTACTTCATTTTGGCTTTGGTTGGTGATTTTATTTTCCTCTCAACAAACGTTCCCTGAAAACACAGGCTTCACCTTCCCAATATACCAGAGGGTAGCTGTGCTGCAGCAAACAGAAGTACCATACTATTGCTTCAAATATTTAATAAAAACCATTTAGGCAAGAAAACATACTGACGTATTGCCTCGCATCAAAACTGAAGTGGTCAAACATTTTTGCTGTATGAATTTTTATTTCTGCCACAAGTACAGAGAAGAGCTAGCAATTAAGAAATTCTGCCCTTAAGTCTTCCAGTTCAGAAGGATGGAATGCTTACAGCAAGTTTCATACACAATGAAGTTACTGAAATAAATATTAGCAGCAAATTACTGCTCAGTGCATTACTGCAGAATCTCTTCCACAACCTACGTACAAGGTACTTTTATCATCTGCTTGCTGCAGCTGATGCAAGGGCAGAGAAAGTAGAGGTGAAGGGCACGGAGCAATATTGTCCCCTACATGACAAAGTTACTACACAGGTCATAAGAACATTCCTTCCATAACATTAACAGAATATAAACCTTCTAAATAAGGCTTTGAGGGAATAAGCAAAAAGCAGTTTTCCACGTCAGGAACTCAAGTCATTTTTACCAGCACTGATAACAATACCAAGCTTAAATAAATTTTAATTCCATTGTAATTACTAGAAAAAGCCACAGGGAGGAAAATAAAACTTAAAAACATAACAGATGCTATAAACTTCATTTGTTTTAAACAGCAAAATTCTGGTGGTCTTTCCTATTTATTACTCCAGTAAAAGGGAAGACATACCAAACTTCCAGACAAGATTTAGATGTATTTATTCTCAACGTAAGTTAAAGCACAAGTTAAAACTCAGCGTATGGCAAAACAGTATTTTGGAAGTAGACGTGACTGAGACAGCATCTTCGTATAAGAATGACGCCCAGCTCAGTGTGCAGCTGACTTCTAAACGCAAAAACACAGCTTCCACCAAAAAAGAAAAGATTCAGAAGGATACCATTTTATCCCATGTTTAATGCTGCCAAGCAGGAAGATCTTGTGAGCCTGAAAGCAAACCTCAGCAGCCACTCCACTTTTACCCGGGCTGAACAAGCTGTGCTTCTCAGACAAAATTTTGCGTTGGATGCTTCACAAACATCCTTCCTCCTTGAACAAATTCTAGCCCTTTTCAGACCCTCCTGTGACCTCGCATAACTGATTTTCTTCTCCTGATGGGATACTTCTTCCCAGCTGATCTAATGATTGGATCAGGTCACCGCAGGCCAGCAGAGCACCAAAGCCAGCAGGGCCGGCAAGGAGACCGTGATTAAGACAGGCGGTGTAACCACAGCTCCGCTTTCAAGGGCAATGCCTCATCAAGGTAGCAGGCTGGCTACCTCCCTCTGAAGAAGTCACAACATGATAGCAGGAAGCTCCAGTTTAAGCATTATGTGTTCTTGGCATCTGAAGCAAAGGTGGATTACGGCATAAGTTCTGAGGTTTCCCTGACACTTGCACTGACATGGTTAAAGGCCACCACATAAAATGTTTAGATTACCTCTTAGGTAAAGTTATATTTGTTTTCAGAATTGTCTTAATTCTCTCTATTTCCTTTCCTGTAAAAAAGCAAAGCTATATTCACATCAAGCTAAACATACGCCTGTAATCGATGGCCTTGCTCGACTTGTCAAATGCAAGATGAAAGACAAACTCGGACTGAGGCGTCTCTCCACTGAGGTGTCAAGAGCTGAAGAGCTAACAAAGGGAGTAATTTGCTGTGCAGTCAGAGATTGCTTCGATAAAGCACAGCTGGCCCCCGGATGCACACACCGAGACACCCGCTCCGAAGGCGTGTCACACCACTGAGTCCCGCTTCTGACACACGACGTTCCATGCCAAGAGCCAATCAATACATAGTAATTGACTTAGTCCCACCTCGCAAAAAGACTTCCAAACATATAAAAATCAGCACTTGAAAACTCTCTTTGGGAGGAGGAGCCAATCGAGAACTTCGCCTGACAGACGGGTCGACGGGCCCGAACCTCTCTTCCCCCCCCAAGAAGGGACGCCTTTTTGGTGAGAGTCGCACCTCTGACTGTCAGACGTATCCCCAGGAACACATTGTTAACTAAAGTGCTAAACTATTACCTTGAGCTCAACTTCTGTAGGCAGTGCACTTATCAACGGCAATTCCGAATCTGTGATACCTGTCGCTTGAATAAATTATCTATTGTTTCAACTTTGCGAAGCTGTTTCAGTGAAAGTCCTTGGAAGGGCGCTGACAGGCAAACATTGAATCTGATCAGTGGCTACACACTTCACCATTTAGACATAAACCGTTGACCAAGTCTGGGACTAGGAGTGGATCCAGCCACACCTAGACTCTCCTCAGAGAGAGTTTAGAACGCAAGGGGGTCTTCTCCAAACCTCGTGACTCAACGGGAGAGCTCTCCTTTTGCTGCTTATCAGACTTTCCTTACCCCCCTTTTAACGCGACAACGCCAAACAAATTATTCCTGAGAATCATGAAGACAGATCCACATTATCTTCTGGTGCTGAAAACAAGACACCCTTCCCTCCGCCTCACAGTTTTTCTAAACTTGACCAAATGCACTGCAAATACTTACAACACTACATTTATGTAAGAATTTAGAAGTACACCTAAAAAAACACAACCCTGTGATATTAGCAAGTCTGGCATTCAGCAGACTGAATGCAAACTGAACGTCTTTTACATGTCTGTTAATACTCGATTTCAGCTGATTACATTTTCATTGAGACAGATACTCTCTTCCATAAACACCTTTATCCACATGGCAAATAAAAATGAGACGTATTAAAGTGATGGAAGTAGGACACAATCACTTGTAAGAAGCGACACAACACCTGTGCATAGACCAGGCTTGGGGATAAGCCTTACACCGTCTAGAGGTAAAAGTACAAGCTACAGGCAGTGGTTCCAGCTCCAGCACCTCCATGCACAGGCCGTGTGACAACCCAGCCAAGCACACCGCTCGCCTGCAAGTAGACATCAATCGCACTCACGCTGCGGAGCGTCGCTATATGTGCGGCATGGGGAAAGCAGGGCAACTATTACCGTCTTGAATTTTACTTCCTCTGGGTAAGCCGGATACTGGTGTAAAATCTCTAGTTTCAGCTCTTACCAGCTATAGGATCCATGGCTTCTCTATTGCTTGGAGAATACGAACTCTGAGAAGATGAAAGCCCACCAGGGGAACTGGTAGTAAAGTGCATGTTTGATCTACGTGCACGGGGGCCTCCCAAACCCCGGCCTGGGTGGAACATCCTACGTACATGTCGAACACCACTGGATTCATCGTAACCAAGAAGTTAAGAAAACAGAACTGTCTGGCATTGAGCACTAAAGACAAGGACATCTGACGGGTGAAATACTCAAGTGCGCACTGTTCATAAAATAATGATTCATCTTCTGAAGCAAAGCCAAGACACCCTGTAGCTACGGTGCAAGTCAGCCTTACTGGTCTGAACTCAAGGTACGCAGTGCTGTGTACACCAAACTCCCTGTACTTATCTAGCCTTTTACGTCTAAGAAACATCAGGATTAATGTCTTAGTCTTTTCAGATCAAGGTTTTCTACCCGGTAATCTGAAAACTCTGAAAAATACAGGTTCAGCCTAGCTTGTTACAGAGGGATATGCATTTTGTTCTCCCTTCCCAATTCTTAAGTATTGAAAATAATAAAAAAGTTTATTGCCATTCATATCAGAAATACATAATTACAGTATTCCTTTTGACTTCTGTACTTCATGTTTTTATCCAAGAAATTTCATCACTTCAATCCTTAAGAAATTGTAGGTTTCCAGAGTATTCAGCACTTATCATACTTTGTTTCACCTTTCCTGTTTTAGCCAAAGAAATACCATTAATTCCAGTTATGACATGATGCTTTTCATTTTCCCGTTTTCCCCCACATCTCCCTATCAGATGCTTATATTTCAAGTCATACCTTTTACATATTTTCTCATATAAATTGAAACAATCAACAAATTATTTAAGAGTATGTTTGTCAGAAAGTTGCTGACATTCATTCCTCCAAGACAGTCCACATAAGGCTTCTTTCTATCTTAAAAAATCTCTAGTATCATTCACTTGTGCAAAATGAAATAGCATAGGGTTGAGTATTTTATTTTACTGTTACTGTACTTTTAGTTTAGATCCTCCTATCTCCCATGTTCTTTATTTCCATAAAGCATGAAGTGCAATCAAACATCTTGTTCATTTCAGTAGGAAATTAATTTCACTCTAACAGGGAAATTTTAAACTTCCTGGCCTACAGAGCAGCTAAAGCCTATGTTGGAGGCCCACAGTTTGACCTTTGATACATTGCTACGTAGTTACTACGGATGTCAAATTTGTTAGAAAAAGCATATTAGGCAGGTGCTATGAAAAACCCACAACTGGTAGAAAGAGCAGAACTAGTGACTCACTATACCAGTCAAGAGGCAGTATCTCAGAGCCATCCAAAGGCGAGGAAACACCCAGTGGTCTGGAAGATGCTCTCCTCCTCCTCAATTTCATCCCACCTCCACCCGAGAGCAGGACAGCATGACTCTGCCTTGGGGGACACCTGGCCATGGAGGACCTTCAGGGATGCCTGTGACCACGTTCTCATGGCCAGAGCCACCACACTCAGCATCCTGCTTGTCCCAAACGCTGAGAGCCCTGCTCCTGTCCACAGGGAAAGGTGAAGTAGAGAGAACTGCTTTTACCTGACTTCGTAGTGTCCTTTGCATTATTAGTTACTGCTTCAGATACAATAAACACCCAAACTCCTTCACACCAATCCCATTACTGTGTACTAATTAATGTGCATTTAGTCTGTCCTGACCCTGAACCACGGTAACACTAAAACTTAAATGCAATCAAACACAATCATAACAGAAATGGAGCCATCTCCTTAAAGTGTCTCCCTTCTGCTAGAGTAACGAATTCCAGTTCCTGGGGCTTGGATTTCTTTTTTTTTTTTTTACGCCAGTTGCTAGGGCTGAGATTTTTTTTTTCCTTTTTAAAAATCTTTAAACAAAAAAGCCACTATTAAAGTAACGATGTAGTCTTTTTGTCTGTTTGTTTAAATCAGACACAAAAGAATACTTCAGAGAGATTACTAGTAGGCTATATAACCTGCATGTCATAAAATAAAAGGCCCAAACCAAAATACATTTCATCAACTAATCCTGTAAATTAAAAGAAAAATATTCCTTGAACAAGAACAAAAATTCCAGTAGTTTCAGCTCTTCAGTCATTAAGTGTAGATAAATCTGCATAACCTGCTGCTAAGGTCACTGAAACACAACATTCTATTTTCCAGGTAATCTGAAAGTTCTCGGAGTTACATTACAAAATGTCAGTAACACTGGAAATTATGTTATTAAAACATGTTGTCAGAAGTAGTTAAGCAAGCTTAAATTCATTTGTCAAAATAAGCTAAGCTCAAATCATCCTCAGATCATCATCTTCATGTCACAAATATTTACAGTACACTTCTGAATCTGGATACATAAATCAGCATCAAGACTAATGGATAAAGAATAAAGGCAGGAAAAACCACAGTGCAAGCAGAAAAAAACCTCTTGGTGTCAAAGTTCTTTAAATGTTTGCTGTTAGAGCAAAGAGCACTGTCAAGTATATCTACAGTCTGTTCACAATGTGGTATTTGCACTTTATAAACTAACAAATGAAGCTTTTTATTTTTGACATACAGATCTTTAGCAGCTTAAGTTTCAAGAAAATGAGAGGTATGACCCTTTGATTATAGAAGACAAAACAAGTTGTCATGGCTACTAGATGACTAGACTAGTTGTCTAGCCTCTTTCCCTCAACTTGGAAAGGATATTAAATCTCTAGGAGCTCTGTGTTCCAGTGTAAGATGAGCTGCAAAGTCATCTGTGACATGATTTGGATCCCCTCCAGGTAATGCTGCACATATTGGACAAATCTGAAAAGACAAAGCAAGAAAACTCAACTTTATAAATTTTATACAAAACAGAATTCCTATCAAGTCAATCACTTGACATTGATTCTTATGCTTTGCGAATACCTAGAATATGATTTTCAAATACCTGGACAGCAACACAGTCAAAAAAACCAGAACACACATTCAAGTGCAGACATTAATTTAGACATCTTTTACTTTACAATTTTCAGAACGGTATGAAAACCAAATGTAGAATTTTCAAATTCAGTTTGCAGTGTCTTGAAAATTAGCCTCTGTACGCCAATTCTGCCACAGACAGTAGAGTCTGATTACATGGGTTTACTATTTGCTGGCTTGACACTCATCCCAGCACAGGAATCAGAATGAAACCACACCTATTTGCTGAAGTATCACACTAAGACCACCCACCCAGGTGGTGCACAACTACAGGGTTGGCAGAGAAGGGCTACTCTCCATATCCCTGCACAACAGTACTTTGTGAGAAGGCACTGACACCTGTCTTTGGTTTGGGTTTTGCTGTTTTGTTTTAAAACCCAAACACATGTTAACTAAGTAGACAAACAGTGCCATTACAATCGACATATGACTCATCTTTTCAATGACCCCACAAACGGCTTGAAAAGCATCTTCCATTTTTCTTTACAGTAGTTTTGCAGACTGATCTTAAGGGTTCTACAGCTGGCAGACAAAATAAAAATTCCAATCCACAGAATTCTTCCCCCAAATGTTAAATGCTCTAATTAACAGCACTTCGACAGTTAAATGCAACTGCTGTCTATGAATTTATTTCTCTGTTCCTCAGTCAAACAGTCTTGTCTTTACGGAGCAACTCTGGCTGCAACATAAAGCCAGGTTCCCAGTGCTCTTCATGCATATACTCAAGTTGTCGACAGCAGATCTCAGACCATGGACTTTTAAGAACACCTGTCCAACAGCACACATATCTGTCTTACTCTTACGGAGGTGAGGACAAGGTCTTGAAGTATGTTTACTGTAAAATCTCAGCTGCTTTTGACAGCAGCTGCCACATCTTTAACGCTGCTTTAATTTTAGTAGTCAGCTCTGAGCACAAAACCAAGGCATTTCAAAAGCTTTTTGTTACAGCCTTTTCCCCTTTATTTTCAGTGTTCAGCACTTCTCTTCAGAGAACTCCTCCTCCCAGATTTTTCACCACTACAGAAGCCATACAAGCAGACACACTAAAGTGCAAAGACATCTTATTACAGTGTAATGTAATACTCAACTATGCCAACATAGCATACCCTGTAGGGTCATAAGAATGGACGTCTACTGGACAGATGGTTCTTAAGTCCATAATCTTATTTACAAGCTGCTAACTCTTCAAGAATGTGTTTCATACCAACAGGAGACAATACCTTCAAAGCAATCTTTTTGCATTTTTCTAAGCTTTTTCTTAAGCTACTCTGAGGAAGCAGAACCCCAACATGCGAAGAACAACACACTCTGAAAGCAGCAAAGCAAAAGAAAGTTCCTTTGCTAACAGGACAAAAGTGTTATGAACTGCTCACATTCGCCTAAAAACAAAATGCACAGTCCTCAGAAAAACATCAGCTAAGAAAAAGCTATAAGGAACAATGAGAAGGAGGAAATCTAAATATCCTAACCCTCACTGTAAACACAAACTAAACTTCCAAGAACTCTGACTGGGAAAAGTTACTGAAGCATTGTTACAGACTGGCATTCACAAACCCCAGGCCCCAGAGACCAGGGGGAAAGTCTGGATCAAGAAAGACATTCCCCTGGTGGAAGGGGATTAGGTTAGAGAATGCTTAAGTGAACTGGACATAAGTACTTCAGTCCATGGGCTGTAATAGGATGCACCCACAAGTGCTGAGGGAGCTGGCAGACACCATTGCGAGGCTGGTCTCAATCTTTCATCAATCATGATGATCAGGAGAAGTACCCGAGGACTGGACTAAAGCAAGTGTCAGTCCTACCTTGAAGGGTATGAAGGAGAACCTGGGAAACTATGGGCTTGTCAACTTACGTTGATCCCTGGGAAGGTGATGGAGCAGCTAATCCTGGACACCATTTCCAGGCACATTAAAGACAAGAAAATCATCAAGGGTAGTCAGTATGGCTTCATGGGGAAGCCATGGTTGGCCAACTTCATAAGTTTCTATGATGAAGTGACTAGCCTGGTAGATGACTGGAGAGCAGTGGATATTGTCTACCTGGACTTCAGTAAGGCCTTTGACAGTGCCTCTCACAGGATCTTCATAGATAAGCTACTGATGGACAGGCTGGATAAGCAGACAGTGAGGCAGAGTAGAAACCGGCTTAACAGCTGGGCTCAGAGTCATCATCAATGGGACTTTTGCTGATGACACAAAACTGGGAGGAGTGGCTGATATGCCAGAGAGCTGTGCTGCCATTCCGCAGGACATCAACAGGCTGTAGAAATCGGCCAACAGAACCTCATGAAGTTCAGCAGGGGGAAGTGCAAAGTCCTGCATGTTGGGAGGAACAACCCCAGGCACCAGCATACACCAGAGACCACCCAGCTGGAAAGTAGCTTTGCAGAAAACAACCTGGGGGTCCTGCTGGACCTTGAACCAGCAATGTGTCCTGCACCAAAGAAAGCTCCTGGGCTGCATTAGGAAGAGTGCTACCAGTACATCCAGAGTGGTAATCCTTTGCTTCTATCTAGCACTGGTGAAGCCACACCTGGAATACTGTGTCCAGTTCTGTGTACAGCATACAAGAGATGTGTGCATACTGGAGAGAGTCCAGCAAAGGGGTACAAGGCGATTAAGAGATTGCAGCACCTCTCCTATGAGGAAAGGCTGAGAAAGCTGCGACTGTTCGGCCTGTAGAACAGCAAGCTGTGGACGGGTCTTATGAATGTACATAAATACCTGATGGGAGGGTGTCAGGTGGATGGAGCCAGGCTCTTATCAGTGGTGCCCACTGACAGGACCAGAGGCAATGGTCACAAACTGAAACATTGGAGGTTCCTCCTGAATATTGGGTAACATTTTTTTCCACTGTGAGGGTGACTGAGCACTGGCACAGGTTGCCCAGAGAGGCTATGGAGTCTTTATCCTCAGAGATATTAAACAGCCCCGGGCAACTGGCTGTAGCTGGCCCTGCTTGAGCAGAGGGCTGGACAAGATGACCTCCACAGGCCCCTTCCAACTTCGGTCAGTCTGTGACTCCTGCCTGCAAGTACCTAACATTGCTGTACCTACCATGTCAAACACCTGAGAAAAATCAGCAGAAAGTAAACCTATCTGCACCACTCTGAAAATAAAAATGGCAAAATTTTATGGACCAAAAATTCTCTGACTTACTCTGAAAAACAGGGGGCAGAGGGACGACTGTAAAATAAAAGCGATTCCACCCCTGTAAACCAAAGTACCCAAGCAGTTTTATGTGCATGCACACTAAACATTTATCACAAAAGCTAGATATAAAACTTAGCACAAACATATACAATCATATTCAAGGATTAAAATATTGCCCTTTATCACTGTTCAGAACAAAAAGATATAACGACCTAGCAGACTGACAGAAAGGAAAGAATTTTTTTTTTTAAAATACTCTTTCAGGAGCCAGTAGTGTAGCATGCGTCTAGAATCAGCAATTTAGGCTTCGTGTACTGAGTTCTAGAAGCCACAGCTGCAAACAAGGACGTGTCAAATTTAAAACCACATAATCTTAAAGCTCTGTATCAGGAACATATCACTGACATCAACTGGTGCAAATCAGAACTGCAATACTAAGCAACTCAAGTCATCCAAATGTGGAACTTAAAATGGTCAATGCTATGTTTGAAAGTTGCAAAGTCAAAGAAAAATTCAAGTAATGATAAAAATTGCAGTGTATCACTAAGTTCATTATGATCCTATAGTGCAATTGATTGTGAAGTAAACTGTTCCACTTCATGTTTTTAAGAAAGATCTGAGCACCTTTGAGTCCCAAAAAGGTGGGCAAACCATCTCCCCTATCAATCCTTCACACAAGATCCTTAACAGGCTTGGAGAGGAAAGGTTCATCTTCTTCCATGAATTACTTGGAAGTTAAGAAAACTGGAAGATTAGAATAGAGAACCTATTCATGAGTAATTTCCTCACAATGTATTAGTGACGTGTAATCCACTTAAAGCAGTCACATTTTGCTAGGAATCTACGGTACAACAGTTAACCAGACAAGAGCAACCTGGATGTCATTTTGCTAACCTAGTGTCTCCTACTCCCAAAGACAGAATAGAAGGAGCTAACACCTCAGACTAAAGCATTTCTGTTGACACTTGTTTGCGTGTTTTTAACTATGTCAAGTGTCCTAATAGTTAGGGATGGGGAAAACTCCCTGCTTTAACAGCAGTAGTTTCAAAAGAACAACAACTTCTGCTACATGAATATACCAGGTCCATTACAAAAATCTTTTTCAAAAAGACACCAAACCGCATGTCTTCCTCTCTTACAGTTCCAAAAGACTGGCACAGCTATGAGCTTCCAGGACAATTACGTTCTAGTTGCGAAAAGGAGACATGGCCACACAGAATAACCACAAGAACATTCTGTCTTACAGGATAAAATCCTAAACATAGCAGCCTTTACATCAGGACAACCAAAGAGCAACCACAAAAGAAAACAGCAAATTTGTTCTATTACGGTACCCATGAAACAAAGAATTTTGATGTCACCATCAAATGTAGGTATGTCTTCTTACAAAGCTTTTAAATCAGCTAATGCTTCAAGAAAGAAAAAGAACAGGATGATAACAATCTTCCAGAAGAGAGACTCTTTTTAATATATTTACACCACAATTGAAAGCCAATTCTGAAGCTTCTTACCACTTCTGTCGACGTTTCTGCATGCTCAGAAGTAACGTGTTCTTGGAGAGATGTTTCCGTATAACCCATTTTCCCACAATAAGGACAAGTAAAAGACTGTGGCTGCTCTACAGAGAAAGCTTCTCCACCATAGTACAGATCTGGAACAGAAAGTGTTTAAATAGAGGTTACTTCAAAGCAGTAGCATAATTTATTTTGTTCATGGAAACCTCTGTTTATAAATGAACTTCAATGTATTCACTGCCAAATTAATCTGGTATTTACCTGAAATGGCTGTTTTGATCTTGTATAAAGGCCATTGGCTGATAATCAAGAAGTGTTCAATTACTGATGACAAAACTAGACAGACCACATTTCATTTTCTATAGCAAACATAACATAGTATTCTAATACTCAGTGGGATAAAACACTCCTATGATGCCGCTGCTGCTAATGCCAAACCTTCACTTTTCTGCTACCCTCCTTATTCCAGATACAGGGTCATTTCTGGTATTATTCAATCAGAAGTTGAGTTTTCAAAAGCTGAACTCAACAGTACCTCAGTTTTACATTAAAATTCAGAAGTCCTTAGTGATACCATAGGTCAATATTTACACCATTGCTAAAAAACTACTTTGCAGTAAGCAGTTTTAAAAATATCTCAAATATATGTTATAGAAGACTGGTAGTGAAAAAGGAATAGATTATCTGTTACACACTGGTTACAGCTTATACATGTGTTGAATTTAAGCACTTTTGCACTACTGATGACAAGCCAGCACTTTTTTTAAGCTGCCAACACAGAAGCTCCTCACACTTAACAAGAAAATTTATTAAACAACAGAAGAAAAGAATGCTTTTCTCTCTCATCCTCTGCAGGTATTCTACAGGAAACATGTACAAACTTCACATTAATATAAAGACAAAATGTGTAATTTTCTCCAGCAAGTAATTCAGAATCCTCTCACGAACATTTTTTCTAGGACTCACTGACAAGTAATTGACGAATATTTTCATAGACTTATGAATATTCTGCTATAAATTAAAGATTGGACAAGTCTGAACAGATACTGGAACTCATGTTCTGCACCACAAGGCAATATCTATCTAATGTGTTAGGAGTATGTCCTTCTGATGGCTTAAGTCACAGCTTCCTAAGGTTTATGACATCATCTGCTACTGATCTCTTCAGGACATGAGGAAGAATAGAATGTTTTTGTTTCTGCAGCCTTACAAAAGATGATGCTTAAGCTAAAAATGTACCAGTCTACAACCCACTTATAACTAGGTTTTGATGGCTAACACTCAAGACCAATATAGGACACTGACTTCTTAGTAACATGGTAATATGCAGAGTTAAAGATACAGAATCAGACTGAATAGACTGCAGAATAAAGCTTATGTTCAGTAAGTCCCTGTTCCCCTTATTTGGGAACTGCTTCCAGAGAATTTAAACGCTGGAGGATGAGAAAGATATCCCTTTAAGAGGCATGGTAAGAAACGCTCAAGTAGACAGCCTTGCCAAAGAAACACTGGTTCATCAAATTAACTATCACACTAATCTTGAGTACCATCCTGAATTTTGGTTCATTTATTCACATGCACATGAGGAAAACATTATGTCCAACTATCTAAAGTAAAAAATTTTCAGTCAATTAAGTCTTAGATCTCCAAAGCAGCATTTGAGGTTCCATTACATGTTTTATAGAACAAGGCATGGAAGTAACTTTTCATTAGAGAATGGAATTGCACATCAGGTTTGACTGAAACAAAGAACTATACAGACATAAAGTCAGCATGAATATAAGCTGGAAGACATGCCCCAAAAATTAGCACCCCCACCCACCAACCTGAAAGTACTTTATACAGTACTGACACAAACAGATGCCTGTAATCACTATTAGAGGGAAACCCCAAAGGTCCTTGCACAACTTGTATCTGGACTCCATTCTGAATCTGAGTCACCCAACACACAAACGATGGGCATTTCCTTGACAGGTTGTCAGGTGGTATTCAGCTGGTATCCTAACAACAAGAGGTGGTGTGTCTTAATTCAAAGTATCTGTTCTTACTTGATCCCCTATAAATCCATGGGAAGAACCAGTGAAGCTATGAACAGGAAGGCTTATCTTCCCACATTTGTAGGGGGAGGTCAGTGGCCAACATTTAAACATACGATAATCAACCAAAGATGACAATACTACCAGATTGAAAGAAAGATTCTTATGAACTCTTAAACTGCTTGTTTGGTTTATACGCTAAGTATCAAATCAGGTTTAGCACATGTTCTGAATGCTCAAAACCAGGAACAGCAGCAAATTCCCCTATATCAAAGGTTTTAAAACTATCTTTAGTTCTTCTCCATTACTTGCAATAAGTTTGCGTTTATTCTGTATGAGTAGATTGGTACCATGATTCTTTTGGAACATGACCAGAAAAACTGGGTCTGAGGCAGGATTACACCATTAGCATTGAGAATTCTCACAGTCCCTATGTACAGGTGTTAAGCAACATCATCCTACAGGATGAACATACCAGATTCACTTACATGCACATCTATCTTTTGACTTGAACAGCTTCTCTAACATTACAGCACATATTATTTTCCAAGTGGTGACTGGTCTTGTTTCCAAGTCTTCCATTCTCCTATTCACATGATATGCAAAAAAGACTCATACGACAACAGACCTGCTTCAAGTTTGAGGTGTTATGGAGACCATCTCACATACAATACACAGAAGATATACATAATTCACAGAACTTCCAGATTTTGGAGCTCGTAACCAGCACCACTTCAGTACATATTTCACTAAGTACTCCTCTGCAAGTTTCTCCAAGAATCACATTCAGACTCCCATTCTGATGGAGCCAAAAACCTGAGCAGAGGTAAAAAAAAAAAATTGTGTGCTGCAGCAGACTCAAAGAATTTACATACATCATGGTTTCAAATGAGCAAAGACTGAACAGATTTTATAGATGACAAAGTTCTAATCAGTCACTAAAGCAGTCTCCGAATGATTAGCCATACAGACGCTGGAACAGATATTCTTCCAGAAAAACAAATCTGTAAGGCAAAGGATTCAAAATGATAGCTGTCTAGGAAGATAAATGCAAAATACTTCAATGAAGACAGCTAAAAGAAATGTCCTCGAAAAAATTCTAATTAAAGAAGCTCATTACACAAGTTGTTACAGTATACAGCAAAAAGGAAAGCTCTGAAAGCATTCTTACTTCTACAATGTCATTGCACAGAGGAAATGCAAACTTCAGTTCTCACTTTTTCAGTGTCCTAAAGATATAACAGATTGGGAACTTAAATAAAGATTCTGAGAACAAAATACATAAGATGGCCAAATTTTTGGACTGGATAGTTAAGAAATCTAAATTTACCTGCATTTAATCTGCCCAAAACAGCACAGGCAAACACTATATTGTTCTCAAACTCAGTAATTCAACAAGAACTTCTGCAAAAGAATTCTGCTTACCTGTAGGAATAGCAAAAATGCCAGTCGCAAACACACCAAAAGCTAATGATAGTTTAGTTCATCCTCTGATTTCCCCCAAGCTTTGGTATGATCCTCATGATGATGATTAAATACCTTTTTACTGATTGGAAAAATGAAATTCTCCATCATGGCAAACACATACACAAGAACACCAAGCCAAATTTTCCTTTGAGGACTCTTTCTAGCTGAGCAGACTCATGTCTGCAAATTTTCCAAGTCTTGGCATTTTATATGCTGATCTGGATAAAACAAGAAGATGACTCACAGGGGCAAGCTAATGAAAAAAGAGGCAAGTCGCCTTATTCTTCAGAGGAGTAAAAGTAACTTCTGCATTTAGTATCTAAAAATAATTTAAAAATCCCTCAAAATTATCAGGTGGTCTAAAAACTTCTACCTATAAATGTCACTACTTCATTAATCTAAGTATTTTCAAGTAAGGCAGAAGTACCAATTTCAACTTCCGAGCTAAGCAAAGGGCACAGGGCCACAACGAATCTGAAGAGAGCGGTAAATAGATGGGCATGCAAGTAAAAATATCTTTTCCTTAGGTATGTTGTTACCTCAGACCAGATGTCAAGAACTCCAGCAGTATCCACTGCTCTAACCTGCTGTAGCAACCAGCTCTAGACGAGTCTGCTTTAGCAGGGGGGTTGGACTAAATCTCCAGAGGTCCCTTCCAACCCCTACCGCTCTGTGATTCTATCACAGAGCGAAGAGGTTTGACGAGTACTGTCAAATCCTGTGTTTCTGGTCTGTGCTTTTAGAGAATATGAAACAAGCCATTTATTATTTAAAAAATACAAATCTGAGTTACTCCCGGCCTCCTGATTATACTCCTACATGTTCTCCCACTCCTACGTCCTTCCACATCTTTCTCATAATACACAGCAAACACACATGCGCATGTCAAGCAAATATGCCTTCATCTGGGAAAAAATATTAAAAATGCACATGTTGGGAGCAAAATCAGTCACCAGCAAATTCACATATTTTTGCTTTGGAATTTTGTATCTCCTTTTTTTCCTCCTCAAATTTAATCTCTGTCCACTTCTTACAATCACAATCTGCCCCTTTTCTAATCTGAAATACAGGTCACCAGGTAAGTTCTCTTTTAAACTATAATATAAATAATAAAAGAGGTTGGTAATTAAGTGATGCCATGAATCTTTGTGTCTAATGAAGTTACTGAATGGATATTTCTCCACCTCTTTCATTTTTACAAGTACAAAAATCGTAAAAACTATGAACAGTCATGTTATTGACTATCAAAGGCTCATTCGCTAAGGAAGACCCTAACAATTAGAGGTAGCATGGGAAAAAAGAAGGACATGCCTCTATGGCTGCAGAAGCGAGGCAACCTACAATTGTATTTCTGTTTTCCTTCATAGTTTTATTACTGTTATGATGCAGCTGGCCCATGACCGAAGAATTAGCCCTTCTGGCCACCAAGAAAACCTCTTTCTTACACAAAAGCTGGAGCCCGTAACTGTTCGAACTCCTCTGAACCTCTACAGCCCCCTTTTCAAAGTACCTAGGAATACAAGGTTGATTAGTGAAAAAGAAAACCAGACTACATCACGTCCCTCTACGAGAAGATTCATTACCCACACTGCTTATCAATTAGAGGAAGTCTACAAAGGAGTAAAAGGATCAGAATACTCTCCAAAGAGGCCTCAACAATAGTTTATGAAGACAGATTTCAAGCTCAACAGTGTTAAGACATTATAGCTTTTCCTGGGGGAAAAAAACCCAAAATCCAGAATGAATTTAATGAGAAAACTCAACAATAAATATTAGCAGTTTTGCTTTATTATTCATCCATAGCTACAGACTGCTTTTATTTAACATTTTAATCTAACACATTCTTAAACTTGGCAGGAGGTTAGTAATGAGACAGGAGTACAGTAGGATTCCTTAGATAAAAAACAGTCTTTCAGAGATGATTCAGGACTACATTTTATAACAGCTTGTCCTTGGTTTCTGTTAAGACATATTTCTTTACAAGGGGACACAGAAGTCAGGAATTTCAGTTTCACTTTTCATGATATGAGTAATGTAATTTCAATTTGATAAATACATTTAGAAAAAATGTTGGTATTATACAATTTGTAGTGTATTTGTTTGGGGTTTTTTCCCCCCAGCGTTTGAAGGAACTAGATGGTGGCAACATACCACACTTTACAAAGTACATGTATTCCTGTGTCACTCATCAAGCAGCAATACTATTCAAAACAGTATTACCCTTAAAACTACTGTTAATTCTGGTTTGCTGCAGATTTTCTGAACAAAAAAGCATTCCAAAAGCTATGCTAGATACTCTACTATAAATAAAAGAAATAATGCTTACCTACCCTCTATTTGTAAACATTTGCATAAAGGAAGAGGCCAACTGGAATCATAGAACGGTTTGTGTTGGAAGGGACCTTAAACATCATCTAGTTCTGATCCCCCTGCCATGGGCAGGGACACCTTCCACTGGACCAGGCTGCTTAAAGCCCCGTCACAACCTGGGCTGGAACACTGCCAGGGAGCAGGCAGCCACAGCTTCTCTGGGCAGCCTGTTCCAGTGCCTCACCACCCTCACAGTAAAGAATTTCTTTCTTATATCTAATCTAAATCTACCCTCTTTCAATTTAAATCCACTACCCCTTATCCTATCACCACATGCTCTTGTAAAAAGTCCCTCTCCAGCTTTCTTGTAGGCCCCGTTCAGGTAGTGGAAGGCTGCTGTAAGGTCTCCCTGGAGCTTTCTCTTCTCCAGGCTGAACAATCCCATCTCTCTCAGCCTTTCCTCACAGGTGAAGTGTTCCACCCCTCGGATGATTTTGGTGTCTCTCCTCTGGACCTAATCCAAGAGCTCCATGTCCTTTCTGCGCTGAGGGCTCCAGAGCTGGATGCAGGACTCCAGGTGGGGTCTCACCAGAGCAGAGCAGAGGGTCAGAATCACCTCCACGGACCTGCTGGCCACGCTTCTCTTGATGCAGCCCAGGATACAGATGGCCTTCTGGGCTGCCAGTGCACATTGCTGGACCAAGTCCAGCTCTTCACCAGCAACCTCATGTCCTTCTCCTCAGGGCTGCTCTCCAGCCATTCTCTACCCAGCCTGTATTCGTGCTTGGGATTGAAGGACTTTGTGCTTGTCCTGGCTGAACTTCCCAAGGTTCACACAGGCCCACCTCTCCAGCCTGTCAAGGTCCCTCCGAACAGCATCCCTTCCCTCCAGCACATTGATAGCACCACACTGCTTGGTCTCACTGGCAAACTTGCTGAGGGTGTGCTGAATCCCACTGCTCATGTCTCCAACAAAGATGTTAAACAACGCTGGTCCCAAGAGCGACCCCTTAGAAATGCCACTTGTCAATGTTCTTCACTTGGACATTGAGCCGTTGACTGCAACTCTTCGAGTGTGACCATCCAGCCAATTCCTTATCCACTGAGTGGTTCATCCATGAAATCCATGCCCCTCCTACTGCCTTTTCTTAATTGTGCTAGTTGTTAAACAGGGAACAGATTGGGCTGCCTTATTCAGCTCCAGCGTGTCTCCTGATATGGGTCCTTCCCCTCCTGGATGTACAGCAGTGAAGCCGTTTGGCATGGGCATCTCAGGCTTCAGGAGAAGTCTCTTCCTCCAGCTGGTCCTTGCCCTTGCAAGCTTCCATTCTCCTCCACTATTGTGTCCCCCCAATTCTGTGTGTGCTGGTGGAGGAGTTTTTGGCTGTTTGGCCAAGGGTCTGCTGCAGTCTGCCACTGGAACCGGCTATCCATCTCCTTCTCAGCCTCCCTGATGCTACGCAGCCTTCTCACCATCTCCTGCAGCTCAGCCACCTGCTAGAGGAGGTCCTCCACCTGGGCATACCTTTTGCAGGCAGGTCTGCTGCCTGTCCCTGCCCCAGAAGAAAGGTCTAGGCACTTCTTGCAGTCTGAGGTCTCCTTCAGAGACAGAATCAAGGACACTGTAGCCAGGCTTTTCACAGAGCTGCAGTACAGGAGAATAACAGGATATAATAAAAATGTTTTCCCCCGTGTGGACAGGCAGTGGAACAGGATACCCAAACCACCCCTCTACCATCTCCATTCCTGGGGGTTTTAAAGACCCAAATGGGCAAAGCCCTGACTAACCTGGTCTGACCTCACAGCCTGGAGCAGAAGGTTGGACCAGAGACCTCCACAGATCCCTTCCAACCAGAATTCTCTTTTGACTGACTCTATGAAACAAAGTTACACAGCAATGTAACTAATACTCGTCTAGACTCTAATACTGTTAATCACCAATGTTGTCCTGCTCTACAGACTGAAGGGATCTACTTTCACCAGGTGGGATCTCTCCTCACCCCACTTGGAACTCTCCCCTTTCACTATAAAGGCTGTGCAAGAGCTATGTTTGTTAGGAGTAATGCCAGCTCAGTAGAATTTGGAAACAGCTGCTCATTCCTTCCAACCAGAGCATCACTATTTCAATCCTTCAGCAAGTTTCCAGTAGAGCTGTGTCTAGCAGGAAGAAACAACACATCCTCCATTTTTCTTCATGTAGTTTCGTCAGCTGCCAATCTCAGTATTCAACCTTACAGCCAGACAGTGCTGGGCTCACAGCTTCAGTATGAGACGTACTGCTGGGGCTGACAACAATTACACAGCAGGTATTCAGTCCAGCAGCAGCTGGGCTTTTTGTTACCCCAGCAGGCATCAGGGCCATGAGCTGACCAACAGGCCTTAGCTGCCTCAAAGCAGACCTCCACACACACACCTTCTGTCCATGGGCTAAATCTAAGGTCTGACCATCTGGCCATGGGCTATGCTGCAGCTGCATCTAGCCCTCTTTCTACCATAGATGTGTCTCCTGTATGGACCGCAGAGTGACTCACTACACTTGCATTGTCAGGGACTGTCAATAGGACCGGTTCCTGCTAACCAACCCTGCCCTACAGACCCTGTCAGTGAGGACACCACTCCTGCCTGTGCTGTGGTCACCCTCAGCTCCTGGTTTGTTATTCCTTGTGGAGCAGCCCTGGTCTTGTTGCTTCACAACAATAAGGGCCATATGCTGAAGAGAGGAACAAGCACAGATGCTAACGAAGATATGAAAGGATTTGCAGCCCACCTCCCAGTACTCAGCAGTGACAAAACAGCAGCTTCTCAAAGGTAGGGTCAACAAGCTGAGGAGCAGCTCTGCTGAAAAGGACCAGGGGATCAGAGTGAGCCAGACATGAGCCAGCAATGTGCCCCTGTACCACTGAAGGCAAAGGATGACTTGGGCTAAATCAGTAACAGAACAGCCATCAGATCAAGGCATGTGATTACTCGGCACTTGTTAGACAACCGCAACACAGGCTTCAGTTTTGATCTCTCCAATTCAAGACAAGTACTCAAATAAAATCAAGAAGATCTAGGGTTTTTATGTGTGTTGTGTGCGTGCACACATGTTTGCATCCACCAAGATAGTCCAAGGGTTGGAGAACTTGACATAAGAATGGTTGAAGGAATGGGGTTCATCCATCCTAGAGAAGGCTCAAGGTGGATCTTATCTCCAACTTATTATACTGAAAAAGTAGCTGTAGAGGAAAGAGGTATGCTCTTCAAAAGGAAGCATGGTGATGAGCTGCAAGTACAAGCTGCTTCAGCAGAAATTCTGCTTGAATAAAGGGAAACAAATAAAAACCCCCAACATTCACTGTAGGAACTAAATACTGGAATAGGTGGCCCAGAAGCGGTGAAACACCCCTTGAGGAAAATATTCAAGACTTGGCTTGATGGGATAGCCCAACTTATGTCCCTGCTTCCAACACAAGGTTGGATCAGATGATCTCCAGAGTCCCCTTCCAAACACACTAGGCTATTCTATGATGCTTTGACTTAACAAGACACACAGTTACCAGACAGATCTTGTTCTAGTGGTTGAAGGAAATCACAAAAGCCTCAAGCTGAATTCTGGTGAATCCAGTCAGACCTCACACTATCCATTACCAAGGTAACCATTATTTAAGCAGTTCCCTTTGCCTAAGAATTAGGCACAAAAGGTGGCAGGATCTTCTGTCACATAAGCACACGAGCTGGCAAGTGAAGGTACACTTGTTCTATACTTTTATCAAAGTAACAAAATATGAGTCTGGCAGAGAATTCTACAAACAGTTTGCATTACTTTCTCTGCCACTATAACCACCTTAAAATGATGGCGGTAATGTCCAAGCCACGTGCTTAAAATCATAAAGCATCCTAACAGCTTAGGATTCTTTTTCAGGAGAAAGAAAACTGGGAAATTTGCTCTGAACTTCTCCATTGTCCTGACAAATTGTAAGCACAGAAGTACGACTGCCTAGTAAGCACATTCCTGTTCTTTACACAGGTCTATTGCATCTCTATTCTTTGACCCCTCAGAAATAAACTAATTAAAGGCCACTCATCATCACACATGAGACTTCATATTTTATTTTAAGCTCTGTCCCTGTTACACCAGTATATCACTCTTGGGGGGTGTGTGTGGGTGTGTGTTAAAGGATTTTTTATACTGCCTCTTGCAGCAACCAAAGAACAACAGCACTGCCATTGTTCTGGATCCCATCCTGCTTCAAAGTTAATACTAGGTTGTACACTGAATCCTAAGACACAAATATGCCAACTGGATGGTAGAAGAGTGAACACATGTGCAGCCAGATATCACTAGGGCTTTTTACTTGTTTCCAGTGTTCTCGCACAGGCTCCTATACTAGTCCAAGTCTCAGGGGGGGAGAGAATAAATCGAAAAATTTCAAGATGACAACAAAAGCTCCTTCAGAGCACCTACAGAAGCTCATTTTCTTGCAGTATACTCTGCAACGTTATTACAGTACCTAGGAAGCCTAAAAATTGATCAGAATTTTCATGGAGGTAAATAATATGTTAACTTTTTCAGTGCTGAAACACCGACTTTCTCTGCAGTGCTTGCATCAGTTTTGCAACGGAAGGATCCCCCAACTCTGCTTCCTTCTCCTTGGTAAAATACTCATCTTTTACCAGCTGTCCACCTGCCTCCCCACCATCAGCAACAACTGCAAGTTTATTCCTATTAAAAACAGTTTTCATACCTTTGAATCAAACCTGACCACAGACAACAGTATTGAAGTTTGTCAATGGCCATGTAAACTACATTTCACGCATGCACCTATACTCACACCCTTCCATCCTGTGTTTCTATTGAAGTTTTCCTTACTTAGGAATAGAAATTATTCTCCTTTCACTTAACTTCCCATGTCACTAGGAAGCAACTGAAGACTTCATTACCTCAACAGCATTAGTTTTACACTACCAGTCTTACCCTTTTGATTATTTTCTTTTAACCCACTAATATCTGCTTCCTTGGATATTTTTAGTATTCACTAGAACAGCTACCCTCACAACTCTGAAACATGTCATTCTAGACTAGTCCTACCATCCATTATTGATTTTCTAATTAAATTTAACATTCCTTAGCTCCTAAATTTTAGCATGTTCCTAAAGTCACATGATCTGCTTGGCTACACAAGGCTCTCAAAGTTACCACAGTTTCTCTAAGCATCTGTACTACATTATAAACACTCCTTTGTGTCTTACATTCTATAGGGAACTAAAATAAAACCATTTTAAGAAGGACGTCACAGACCCTCCTGAGCCCTAAGGAATATGTTATTTATAATATTCTCTAACTCATTCTCCAGTGTATAAGCTTACAACGTCACTAGTACTTGGGTGCCATCAATCTTTGCAGTGGTTCACAGTCTGGTGGTGATGTACTCCTTCCTGTTCTTGTTCTATAGTGTTAATCAAACCAGGAGTCTTGCTGCAGAGCTGAGCTGCAGTATTGTTTTTCTAACACTGGCTCTGTTGGACCAATGCTCGGATATCAAGCTATATGAAATTTCTAGACATTTGTTTTCTTATTATTTAAGGAAGCCACAGTAGCATAAACACGCAGCAATGCTTAAGTAGCCCCTGGAATCCTACTACCCATCTCAATACTTCACTGTCAACTTTCTTCCACCTCACCATCTGTATTCTTCATGCAGACTTAAATAGCAAAAACCTCTCTGCCCCGACAACATACACAAATAAAATGCATTAAAACAAAAGATAAGTTTATCAAAGATTTCCAGAAGTTGCAAGAAACAAAATGTATTTCCTAGACACATGCCTAGAAACACAGCAAGCACTTTTCAATCATCTTACCTCTATGACAAGCATTTTATGTTTACAGCAATGCTGTGCTTTTAGGCCATGTGTAACTTCCAATAATAACTGTTGCTAAGGGGCTAAGAAGTTTGAACTGTGCATCTCAAACAGTGACCAGAACCCTGAATTAAAATACTGTACACAGAGAATTTTACCTCACCAGCGAGACCAAAAAAAACAAGCCCAAGAAGAAACATATGCAAGCTAAAATGGTGGTGTGCATTTTTGATAAATGCACTAAATTATTTCCTTCTGAACCCTGGATTCCCAGGGCCTGGAAGTCATGACCAGGCGTTTTAGGGCAAACAGAGACCCGAGAATTAAAAGAAAATGAGAGACATCTTCATTCACAGATTGCTTTGAGAAATCAATTGCATGTTTCTCCACACAGGTATCCTCCAATCTTTAAAGTCATAAAGAAGTAGATATTACCTCTGTTTTAATCAAAAGGCTAAAGAAGTAATTTACAGTTACTAAGACTTCAGCTTTTAAGAAATAACCATACTTAAGGAATTTGAAATGTAAAGAACAGAGCTGGAATCTCTAAAAAACTTTTACTAAAATGCTAACTGCATTGGATTAACATAAAAACAAAACACATGTCCAGCATCAGCAAATCTTAGAGCAGTGGTTTGTCACAGAATTCTCATGTGTTACAAGCTATTACAAATACGACGCAATAGAAACAACAAGCAGGACAGGAGACAAGAACAATTATTTCTTAATATTGACCTGGTTTTACAGTCAGAAATAATTCTGAAATGAGTAGAGATCTTCAAAGGAGTTCCAAGAAGACTACGTGCTAGTCCTTGCCACTAGTCTTTTCTACTCAGTATAGCCTATCACTACCCCTGCTGTACCTACAGTCCCATATAAGCCACCAGTGAGTAACATTCCTACAAAATTTCACCAGGATTTTTCCATCAGTACACTGTGACACTGAAGTATAGCATACTGGAGGCAGAAGGCTGCAACATCTTCTGCACTGGAAGTCAGGAGTAGTCATTGCTATTAAATGTATTTACTAGTCTGATAATCTGTTGTCATCAGACCAAAATTAGATTAAAAATATGTATACACCAGAAATGCAAAAAGAAACATATAAAACAGTTCTTGTATGCTAAAATCAAAGAAAACATGCCTGTTTTTAGAAGATAAGAACTTGCTTTTCTTTCAGTGTGCTAGCGGGGAAGTAATTAGTAAGCAGAAACATGAAAACCTGTATAATGTTTGTAGACAGAACATAGCACCAAATTATTAGAGTTCGAAATTATCACTTACCAAAATCTACTCTTGTTAGTATGCACTGCATTGGATGGTCAGTTGTATGCCTTGTCGTCGTTGCACCACTTTCATAACAAGTTGCACACAGATCGTAATCGTAGCAAATTAAACACTTGTATCGGCGACCTCGAAAATTTCCTTTTAAACATGCATCACAGCTGACACCTGTAAACAAATAAAATGGCTTTAATACAGCAATAAATGCATTTTTTTTAAATCAGAGGCAAATTTGTTGCTGCTGTTTCTCAACAACTAACAGGAGCCAGCCTGACACATGCAGCTGACATAACTCCATTTCTAAACGTATTCATGTCTTTAAAAGACACTGCTCTCCCAGAATTAGAATCTTGAACTCTCCGAGCAAAATGAGGGCAAACCCAAGCACCTGAAATAACAATAGGTTAGTTATAAAATCTCTTAGGATGCACCTTCCTACAGGCACCTTTACTTGATAGTACTGAATAGTATTTTGACTGTTCAGTTAGGAATCTTGGGCTAAACACTCTTAAAAGCTAAACAGTATAATGGCTGATCAAGAGGAAAACACAACAATAAGCACATTAACCACTGACAAAAATCCACTTGCTTTGCAGCCTTTGCTTCCACACTTCCTAATACTTCAATTCTGAAGAACAGCATAACCATCCCTGACATCATAGGTAAAATAGAAATTAGGACCTTCTTCCATTTTAAACAGAAATTTTTTTTGCATTTTTTTTGTGATACTCCACTCTGTAGCATCTGAACTGAAGCTTTATCACACGTAACAGAGGAATGCAACAATAAGTAACAACTTCTAAATCTCAGCTACTTGTTCAAAGAATTGCATCATCACGTTTAGACGAACAGATTATCATTTTTTTCCCTTAGTTTCTTTACCTATAGGGATAGCTTAAGGCATTATGTAATCATTGCTAACATCTAAGCATCATGCTTACAGAAATACTGAACCTATTTCTTTAGCTTCCTCACTCAGTACCTACTTTGAAAGCATCACTCTACATGAAAAAGTGTATTAGAAGGAAATATTTCAAGAATCTTTGCTAATAGCCTCAAAGAACTACATTTCGAGGATGGCTCTATTCATTCATCTTCAACGTGATTTGTGTTTGGTTTTTTACAACTTTTTCACTTGAAATGCTTTTCTCGGCTATTTCATCCATAAGCTCTGAAGGATCTGTACGAGATGACAGGGAGACTGAGAGCGACCTACCTTCTGAGAACACCTGCTTGTTAACTCTGTAGAATGAACTTCATTGCTTCAGTTGGTTTGTTTTGGTTTTTTCCCCCATACAGAGATCTACAAAATTTTACCTACGCAGCACCCATATCTCCCCAGCAACGCGTGCTATACACAAAAAACTTTTCAGTTATTGGCAGCACAGCAAGTCTTTTTGTTGCCTCCTAAACTTTCTAGAAAACAATTAATCAGCAAGTTAGACATCACACCGAAATAAGCAGACTAGTTTAACCCAGAGTCTATGTCACACACTATCAGCTTTCCAGACGAAGTATTAAGCCATGTTTCTCCAGTTAGTCATATTTCCCCACTTTTTCCTTTAAGCTCAAAACAGTTGATGTAACACAGATGTGAGCCTCTTTGCAAAAGGCAAACTCCTCCTGTTACATGTTCTCTCAAACACCTAGATCGTTCCTTCTTGAAAGCAGACATGTTTAAGAAGTATTCATTTACACATTTTCTTCATACCAATACTTCTCCCTATCGTTCCAAGCTGCAACCCCCATACACTTTCTGACACTAACTTTGGAGAAACTCAGCCACACAAATATATCACAACATAATGTCTGTATTTGAAACTTAAGAACATTTCCAGTGGAAATGTACAACAAGAGCTTCAAACAGATGAATTTCACTTCTTATCATCAATTACCAGAAAGTCTACTATCTGATTCTAACAGGAAAGCTAACATTAGCGTAACACATCACTATGACTGGTGAAGTCAGACCAAGAGGATAACAACGTTATTAAGAGACAGTATGCTTTCTGCATCTCTCAGGGTTAATATTTTGACACAGCTACCACATCCTCCCCTTTGAGAAAGAGGTTGACAGCAGGGGATGTACCATGTTACTTCTACATCCCTTTGTGTAGCAGAGAATTAAAACCACAAAAGGGAAATGATAATTAAATTAAAAGCCTCAGTTTGGGAGCTAAACCCATGCTTAAATCCCTAGACCACCCCCTGAATCCAGCATGACCTCTTTTCAGGAAGTTACATCACTTATTCTTCCCTTTTTACAACAGTCTCACCGAAGTCAGCTCTGTTACAGTTCTTCCTGTTCTTCAAGCCAAAACCTCACCCATCTATCCAACCTGGGATCTGGAAACTGAAATACCCAGGCAAATAATCTGTGTCCATGGTATTCTTTCTGCTACAGTATGTAAAACTTCTTTCCTCAAAGCTTTGATTTTGTTTTTAATTTTTCTGTACTTTAATCATTAACATAACTGAAATTCCAAACGTTCTTTTCCCTGCACAAACCCCAAACACTCAACATATCCCAGTCAGCACAGCATGTCTTTCACCAGATGCCTACCCACCATTTCCCTGCATTTACCTTACATTTGCAAATACAGCAGGTATGTTACTGGTTCAAGAACATCAGATTAACTGCACGCATCCATATTAATCACAAGTTTAGAGAAGAAAACATGATCTGGAGAGGTTCACCTTGAAGTAGAGAACAAAAGCAAACAATCAACCAGAAGAGCCTGAACAACGCGTGACACAGATTTAGATATTCAGCATACATCTCGACTTGCACAAAACGCTACTTTTTAAAAAGGTCTTGAATGAAATCCTATTAACCCCGAATGAATTGCTGTTCAGTGAAACTTCTGAATCACATTTTGCAAAGCAACAATTTGGAACGGTCGGAGTAAGAAACACATTTTAATTACAGATTACATTGTCATTATTACAGGTAATAGAGGTGGCTTCCTCAAATTTTCTTCTACTTTATTATTGCTATACAAGTACCCACATATACTGCATAACAGATACCATGTTCCAACTAAAACCTTGCTGCTGACTGACAAAGACAGTTGAGGTTTTTTAATGCAACACTATTCCACTAGAGGGTAGCATTGTGCTAAAAGCCTAAGCAGCTTTGGTTCACTTTAATCATCAAGCTTCCAAGTTCTGAAAGTTTCTTCAGCAGTATTCCCTCACAATATCAACAGTCTCAGCTTCTCCAGCTTCACATTTTGAGTGAAATGAATCACAGGACACCTAACTGTCCCATTAATAAAATGTTTTACCTAAAATGTTTCACCCCTTCAGCACCTCTTTCCTACTACTTTCACATCAAGTCATCCCACATCTACATCTAATCCAGGCCATTGACTTCAGGGAAGATACCACACAAGTATTTTATATGTAACATGGTGAACAGTGATGTTTTAAAAAAAAAAAAAAAAAACAAAACACAACACAAACCCAGAACAACTCCCCTGACCAACACCTTTCACACTTTGATCCTGATAGTCAAATACTATTAGCTCTTACGACACAGAGTGTTTTTGAATTAACTACAATGAAAGCAACTTCTCCTGGGTTTAATAGAGAGATCGAAGGGAGCACATAATCTGATTTCATAAAGGAAAGAATAATGCCGAGCAAACGTGGTTAAAATACTACATACCTCAGGATTAATTTTTTTACAGCTACAAGCAAAGCTAAGATGCAATATCAGTTAAAATGTCCTGAATGCCCCAAGCCATTTGTACCTTGGACAGATACCCATTTGTCAAAGAGCAAAGCGTTTTTTTCCCTACTTGGCCTCCTCAGATACTACGGGCAATCAGAATAATATTAAAAGCCCAATAGTCTGGCCCAGACAAAAATGACCTAAGAAAATGTGGAGAGAACAGCAGGAGTTTTTTTCTTATGAAGAACATATGGTTAAAGATAAGCTATACAAAGACACTAGAATATGTTCCTGCCTCAAACAATATGAGCTGCTAAACTTTAGCAATACTTTGGATGTATCATTTAATTTTTTTACAAATTTCAGAGAAAATGCCATCCACGAATCACTAGAAAACATTTAAAACACGCACGAAGCCTGCATCTGACATACTCAAACAGTGAAGAAAACAAAATCTAGCTCCCAAGAGCAGTATTTAGTCCTTGTGGCATCCCTAAGAATTAAACTCCTTGTTTTTAGCAACACATTGGGAGACATTAAGTTCACGGGTAGTTTCACCATTTAACATGCCTGTTATCAGCTACAAGTCCAAAACCCAACCTTCCGGCCTGCAATTCAGGTACTGATTTTAATTCATCAGTGCTCAGAGTAAGGATCACTGAATTTCTTTAATGTTCAACAAATACAAAATTTGCTCGTCATTGATTTCTTCTCCAGAATGAAAATGTCAGTTACTTCAGCATTTCTTCCTACCTTACCAGAAATACTAAAGGGGTTCACCCTTCTCAAAGACCAGGAGATTATATGTAAGAGCACCACTGAATTTCAAGGGGACTGGAAAAACTTTATGGTTTACTGCTTTTCAAAACCACCTTTCAAAAATCCCAACTTAAGCATGCAAGTGAAAATGAATATGTTGTGCTGCTTCCTCTGTGGTACAAAAGGTTGCAACCTGTGTAGTGCATTTTGTTGCAAATCACACCCAACACTACGCTGGGAAGGGAGAGAGCGAGCTCCCCAAAGCAACAGTCACCTGCCTTTCCCATGAAACCGTCCTTTTCTCTCTGTAATTCCCCAGTTCATCCATCTGTCATGCCTTCCAATTCTCACACCGCAACAAGGACCTCACGCAGCTGACTGCCTCACATCTCTGTCAGATGTGCAACAGAATGCATGTCTCTATTGTATCCTCAGAGCAGTCCATCCTGTGCACTGAGGCAGCCAGGGAGGAGTGTCCCAGACACAAACTAGTATCTGGTCAGGTAATCAAACTTAGTATCTTAAGGCCTATGTGTAATGGATGAAATAAAGTTGTGCTAGTTAGCTGCCTTTTGCTGCTTCTGAACTTGAATTTGTAACCTTTATAAGTCAGTCCATCCATTTCTGTTTGATTACACAATTATTTTAATAATGTAGTACTAAAATCAGCCAAAGAACAAGACCACTTTTACAACCATTTATATTTCCTTAAAACACCACCAAAAATTTCACTGAATACTGAAAAACTCACTCTACATCTGTACTCCAGATCCAACTTTGACAGGAAGGCCACAGTATCAAAATGTAACACGGAGGACTGGTTTTACTCCTTCGAAAAACATACTGAAATGCTAACAAAGTATTTGTAGGTCTTCAACATCTTAGTAAAAAAATTTGTAAGTACTCTTACTTCAGGATCTACAACTCTCACATGCAGGTTCTACAGTCTCATATGTACCAATCATACTGTCCAGTGGATGGCATCCCATGACACCAATGATATTTGTACAGCAGGTCTAAGAACAACTCTGCCACTATTAATGCAAACATAAACACTAAGTGAACATTTTCAATTTTTAAAAACAGATCCCAGAAACACTGGTGGTTTCACTACCACCTTGGCTAAAACTCGCTGAAAGAGGGAAGTTGTTTTCTTACAACCCCAGATGGATGACGTAAAAGCCAACTAGTAAACCCTATGTGTGCAACTTTCTTTTAAATACCACCTTCTTCCAAAAAAAAAATCCAACCAAAACCAAATGATAAATATGAATCTATTGATCACTGTCCAACAATTGTTGTAAAGCTCATTTGCCCAAGTACGTAATGACTGAAAAAGAAGATTCTATACAAATATGTCTGTAAGATGAGGTTTAAATATTGCTGACTTATTTGGACCTGGAATAGGCCAAAATAGGTTCTCCACAAGCACACACACATAACCTCAATTGGTTCTTGTCAATATTAAACATACATTCCCTCTACATGATAAAAAGAACAACCACTTTTACAGATTCTTTCACCTGCAGATTCTTTCATCTCTCTAAGCACACTTCTGGGACACCATGCACATAAACTAGAAACTGCTCTAGAGGCTCTCGAAAACTCCGGACTTACTATCTAGACATCATTTTACCGAGAATCACTATACAGCCTATGATGCAAAACACTACTTTCCTGACAAGCTAGGTGGAATACCTTCCCACCCTTTATAATAGACACCAAACATGTCTACCTTAAAGAGAACAGACTAACAAAATAATACACATCCATGTGCCAAAATACAGAAAGCAAGCATGAATGAAAAAAGGATTTTAACAATTTCATAGCAGACTTGGGAAACTCCTTCAGATAAGGTCAGAAAGCAGCTGCAGAAGACCAATTCTACACACTTTTAACTAGCCAACCCTGTTTCTATCTGAGGAATTTTGTTTAGCAAACAATAAATGTGGAACCTACCTTTACTGAAGGACAGCTATTAGGTTTGAAACCTTCTAGAATAAGATTTGCTATGCCTTCTATTTTCTGTGTTATTACTTTTGCAAGTTACTGTGAACACTACAAACCAGAAACAAACCACTTCAGTAAAAAAACAAAATAGCATGTTAAATAGTTACTGACAATCTAAATAGTGTTGTCTAGGATCATATCCTGATTGGACTCTTCACTAGCTGTTCCTTTTAGACAGAGAAAACTAGGTTAAAATTTAAATGCTGGCCTCCTACAGCACAAAGACGTTTCCGCTCAGAGTATCAGACTTCTATCTTTTCAACAAAAAATGTCAAGTACCTTCCCTGAATAGAGTATTTTATTTAACATACCGTAACATTTAGAAACCAGCAGAATTCTTAACCTGTCACAAGAACCAATTCACAGTGAAACGTTTTGCCAGACGTGTTTAAGATTTTTAAAGTAGAACTAGTAACAGTGTACACTGCAAAGATGTTTGACCAAGCAGATTTGGTTTCTAACTTAATATTTGATACTCAGTCTCCCATGTTTCTTATCATTCAATTAATATAATTTAATTTGACCATCAAAACCAACAAAACATGAAAGCCCGCTGAAGTACTGAAAACACATTAAACAAATTGCAACACATTTATCAGAGTGCAGAAAGTTTGTAATGGGGCAGCAAAGGAAACTGGCACCAGACATGATCTTATTTAACGATTCTGTTAATCTGGAAAATGGCAAACAGCATGTGAATTCTATTAACAGAAAAATACTTAAACTGAGGAAGCTGTAAACAGTGCCAGGGCAAGAAAACAAAAGTAACAGTACTGGTCTAAATCCTGTATCTGTAAAATCAATGGCAGAGTTTCTTATTCCATCAGTTTTCCTCGTAAATTCTTACCTTTGCAAAAATCTTAGCAGAAATTAAATACTCTTTTTAGGTACACAGCCCTGGTATACGGAATACATGTTCAGCTTTACCTCCTTTTGCGCTGTCAGACTCACTCCAGACCCTCTGATACTTAAGCATTCCCCAAACAGGCAAACGTAGCAAGCTCTTCTACCGTGCAGCACAGAGAAGAGGTAAGATTTAGCACAGGCAGCAATGCAGGAAGCAGGCAGCACTGACTGGGCAACTACAGAGCTAGAAGTGAAAGACAAAAGAGTTTTCAGGCAGCAAGCGAGCGTTCCATCTCTTGCAGTAATCCCTTGTGATTACAACATGTCCCACAATAGCTGAGACTTGCAGTAAAGAGTTGCACAAAGTGGTCTAGAAATACACAGATTTTTCATGTCAGGAAAACACATGCAGAACGCATCTGGGAGAGGGAGAGAAAGAAGAACAAGTGGTTCTCCTCTTTACTAGAGAAAGTAGCAAAGTCTGACACGCAGCAGGCAGCTGTACCTAGATTCCTCTCTACCACCCAACTAAGTTTAGAGATGAGCACAGTAACACTCTAAAACTTAGAGCCTGCCTTCAAAATCATCATTTTGAATGGCACCACAACATTGTAAAAGGAATTTATCTTTCCTTACCACCACAAGAGGTCTAGGAACTTGTAAAAATAATTGAGTTTCTCTGAACACAAGACAGAATGATAATATAAATTTATATTTTAAAATGGCAATAGAAGGTTAAAAATCCACAGTCTGTTCATTTAAGTAGTAGCAATGTTCTACCCTGGGCTTTCTCAGGCATTTTTTACTATGAACATAAACAGACTGTCTTGGCAACCACTTTTACTCCCACTCTTTTTTAAAGAGAACAGCTTCTCAGGCTGACAACATGCCTGCAAAAACTACAGTTGCTTATGATGTGAAAGCTACACCAGAAAAGTGCTGTGGGAAATGCAGTAACCGAAAGCAAAAAAGGTTTCATGCCTACTTCGGTCAGGCTTTGAGTTTCTCCCATTCCTTTCTCACTTTCTTCCCACCTCTACAAGGCACATTCTTCTTTGCTAATTGCTCATATGCTCCCTGAATTTGCAACCCAGCCATTTGCCAGCCATACCAAATACCTACCTTCCTCTCTCCTCCTCTCATTAGGACGAGTTTCATTTAGTTTTATTACCTGTAGTTTCTTTTTAGCTCTCCTGTTCTACCACTATGAATAAAGAACCAAAAATTATCAGAGTATTACCTTCTGAACACTTTCCTCACAGTCCCATCCACCCTTTACACATATATACAACTCTTCAGAGTAATTTATTAACCACCCTATTTGAAAATAATGAGTCAGATATTTTTCCTAAATAGCTTTCAATCTGTCACTATACACTAAAATCCATCACTGATTCACAGACCACAGCTCACAAATCTTCAGTACTTAGTCTTTTTACTGAAATTACCTCAATTTCTTCAACAAAACACTACTTCTACTTCATAAAAAATGCTTTAGAAGATATTTGTTCAAACCTGTCCTCATAGTAAACCTGATTCTCAGGAAAAATGCTACACAATTGGATTTTTAATCCAACACATGAAAAAGAAAAGCATCACTCAGGACAACTATAAAAAAAAATTGTAAGTCTGTCAAACCAGATAACAAGGGATCATTTTACCTAGAAAACATGAAATAGAAGTTCATTAGCTTCACTATTATTTTGCCATAAAAAGCCAATCACATTAAGAAATTTAAGAACAGGAAGGCAGAGTTCATTTTTATTCCTGGAACTGAAAGCAGTGAAAAAATAATCCTTATTTTTGTACAGAAACTGAAGATGTAATAGACTGGTATTTAGAGCCGCGATTTTCCCTTGGAATGGGAAACAACAACTCTGAACAAAACAATAACTGAGGTTTCCATGTAACTGTTTTGTTGCAGGTAGAAACACTAAATGGTAGAATAAAGACAAAAAAAAGGAGATTTTTGTTCTATCCTGCTGAAAGTTGGATCTCCGAAATCCTCATGGTAAACTTTAATGAAGCAAGTTTCCAAGCTTTCTTGTGCTTACACCACAGGAGTCGGACAGGTACCACAATTTCCAACATCTTGCTTCAGACAAAAGCCTTCTGCAGCCCCTCATCCTTACTCTCAAAAGGAGACAAGAGTCCTTCAGCCTTGCTCTAGAAGACATTCAGAATTAAACAATGTCAAAAACACCTGGAAAACTGCATTAGCACACAGGATCAACAGCCAGATGAAAACAGTCTGAAACTTACAGTCACAGAGGAATACTCAGTACAGGAACCTAATCTAACGATTGAATGACAACTACAAAAAAAACCCCAACTTATTTCCCACAGAGTTCTAAAAATTTGTAAATCGAGCTTTAACAAAAAAGATGTTTTTCTAAATGAAAATAACAGAAGTTTATAGAGATGTTTTTCTTTATTTGCTGAACTACAAGAATAAAGTAGGTGCCTAATAACACAGCATTTTATCAACACAGATAAAGCATACGTCAATTCATAATTTAAAAAGCAAGGAGACAGAGCATCAAATCCCATTAGGTCTCACTACTTACTATAGGCTCAGATGCCATGCTGCAGTTATAAAACGCACAAAACAGTACTTTGAGGATAAGGGGAAAATCAACTGTAAAAATAACTCAGGCAGATCTCCATTCATGTAAATTTCTAAATGATCTGCCTATTAGAAAAAGAAATAGGGTGCTATAATTTAAAGGTACTGATGAAGAAAACCTAGGCAATGAAGCTGGGTAAGGCAGAGACACCAGAGATTTTCACTGTTTTACTTCAGTTTCTGCATCCTGGAAGCACAGACATAATGCATTCGTAACACTGAAAACTACAACTTTTTCTTTACATTTTCAGACTAATTTATAAGCTCTGTTCTCCATTTCCCACTTAAATTCCACACAGAAAGGTAGTTTTCACTCACTAAACTGCTGAGCTATTTCAAGTTCTCAGAAGTTTATGAGCAAAACCATTCAACTTCATACTGGAATCTTCTGTAGTTAGCATCTTCTTTAAACATTTAAACACTTCAACATTTCTTTAAGACTACCTCACTGCACACTGCGTTGGATTCTCAAGTTTGATTTGGAAATGCATGTCAGTTTTACCTGACAAACAGCACAGCCTTCCAGTCTATGGATACTCATAACTGAGGGTGAGTATGAGCATGAAACTGTATCCATTTGCCTATGCAGTCTTCAAGGTGGTATCACTGAGGAGCAGGGATGAAGAGAGACCTTCAGCCCATTCAGCACAACAGAATGTCCACATTCTTGGTACAACTTTAAGCCAACTGTTGTATTAACAGGTTTTCTGAGCTCTCTATTGACTGATACGACATGTAACTACTTTCCTTCCAGACTCTTCCGCATGTGCTACAGCTGGCAGCTACCTTAATTCACTGACATGCCTAACAGCAGAGCAATGGAATTCAGAAGCAATTCTGCACCTCTTACCTTCCCAAAGTTTACATTAATTTTTTAGGAAGAAAAAGATATGGCACTGCACCTGAAATACTGTCAGCATAAAATCTATTTTACAGGCAGAGTTTTCAAGCTTTTTTTGGATTTGCAGACATCCTTCAGTACAGGTAGCAGACCCACACACAATAACTTAGAGCCTACCGTACAGCCAATAGCGACTCCATTTTTCTTGTGTACAATGAGATTTTTACAATTGTTGCAGGAGGAAAACAAAAGGATTCACAACCCTACTACTTACACACAACTTCTTTAGTCTTCTCTGCCCCTAAGGTCTGCTTCGTCTGGTATACGGGGTCATCAGATCATTAAAAATATTTCCTCTGTAGTTTCTCATTCCTGAGACATTCCCCAGAGTCCCAGCAGCTTCTCTACAGTTCCTGGATTAACTGGAAAAAACTACAGCAAGGACCTTGACAATTGCTATACAGTGCCAAGATTTGCAAATGTTTAGCACTATGAAACAGCATGTAGGCAGTGTCATCTTACAGATTATGGACATTTAATGCAATGTCATATTACACAAATTAAGGAAGTGTCTGCTTTCTTCAAAAGTATTAGTTCATGAATAAAGACATCAGAAGAAAGGAAAAATAGGTTTGGAAGAAGCTCAACACGAAGTTTAATGCAAGTACTAGAAACAGTATTCATCAGCTGTTGACATGAAATATTTGCTCTGAAAAAAATACATCACAGTATTCATCAAAGCTAGAGCCTGAAGTCCTGCACCTCAATCAATTATCCCCCCAAAGTACTTTATTCTTGGCGAGATAACAGTACTCTGGCTTGTAATTCTCAACAATTCAGTCCTTCAGCTTTCTGGTCACTTTCATTGAATTCCTAATGCTTCCAGGAACAAAATATTAACTGACCTTCGAGGTACAATGAGAATGACACCTCTCAGTAACTGGCTTCAATACTGAAGAGCTGGACAATATCATAACAGACTACAAACAACTCAAAACCTATTAAAATCCTCCATTTATATTTCTTCTTAACATGACATCACCAGTTATTCTTGAGAATTTGCATCCTGCAGATCCTCTGCTTCTAAATAAAATTCAGACAGTAGTTTGGAATAACACAGCATGTTCTCTACGGCAACCTCTACCACTATAAATCTGACTAATAATTGTTAATTCTACCAAGGCATCTTCGCTTATAAAGTGAAGGTTATATTCTAAGAAATCTTCACGTAAAAATCTTCACTTATAAAGTCACTTCTCTATAGCAAAATCTCAAGCTGTTTTCTCAGCTCCTCACAAAAGTCTTCCAGAAGAAGGAACACTTGGTATTCTGTCAGAGCCTGCCTGGCAATTCATAGGCTTTATATGCCAAAACCACGTGGGAGAAGATACTTGCAGATCACAGCATCCATTCTTTCTGCATTCAAGAGGGCAAACAGGTTCATTCACCTTTGCAGTTTTCCAAAACTGAAGATTACCAAGGATGAAGAGCTGGGGGGGGGGAAGGTACCTGACCTCCTCCTGAGTCAAGACATTCTGCACAGCTTCTATTCTGTCTTCTTAAATCTGTAAGGTACCTAATTAATCTAATTAATAAATACAAGTCTAAACAACAAAAAAATTGGTCATGGTTTACAGCAGAAGTAACTGAATTCCATCTGTATAGTCAGACACCAAACTACACTTGCTGACATTTTCATCTCACCAGAACGGTACAAACAGTAGCAGGGGACAAGTATGGAACTAACATCATCCGAGCTTACACACATCTATTGAAAATGACTGCAAAAAGTTTAGTCATGATGGAGAAAGCTCTGCATTCCCTACAGTTTACTTGCGCAAAGCTTAGGCGTCTTTTTCGAGGGCATCCTGAATGCTCTCCCAATCTTACCTCAGTTTCCAGAGCTAGGTTTAGGGAGAGAGTCTACTCTGGACACGTGAAAAATAATACTAACAACAACTCAGGTGCTGAAATTAATTTCCGAAAGTAAGTAAGGCCACTAAAGAGACGAAGTCAGAAGAAACTTTGGAAACTGCAGTGCTAGAACTATGTCTGTCCAGTTGTGACCTGCGTTACACCACTATTACTTTTGGTGAAGCTGCTCTCACAGACCGAATTTCATCAGTGAATCACAAGGTGCTCCTCACCACAAAAATTTTCCACTTGCAGAGATAATCCACACACCAGCTTGCATACTGATATGCACGTAATACCTGTACACTAAACACCATTTGTGTTAGCACGTCTCATCGTTACTGCCTACATTAAAAGTACATGCAAATATTTCCAATAATTCAAACAGCTGCTTTGTTGAAGTGAAAGTGAAGTGATGGTACCCTGAGCCTTTGTGCCCAAACCACAGATTTCTTCAGACCTAATTTCATTCCAGCTATCACAAAACAAAAGTCCAGCCAGAAAGTAAAGGTTTATAGTCAAGACTCCCAGCAGTTTCAAATTCATTCCAGGTGAACACCAATTTCTAAGCACGTACAGCTAATACACAAACTGCTAAGTTATGCAAAAAATGTATTACCAGTAAAACCGAATGTTTTTTCTTACCAGAATTATTTATTTGGAAGTAAAGACAGAAGTTACCGACAATCACACAAGAAGTCCCTACATGACTATATCCTAACGCATCTGTGTCCTTGAAAATCTTCTACGATCAATTACCGCTGGAGCTAGGATGCTTGAGATAGGTACCCAGAGAACATCACCTGTTTAACCACTCACAGCACTGCTCTCCTACCAGCCACCTCCTGGATGCCTCCATCCAGCCTCCCAGCAATTCTGATGTTCTAGGCCCAGTTGCTTACTCCCAGAAGTTGACACCAAGTTCCTGCCGTACTATCAAGCATCTGGAGAGAAACTCTATTGGTTTGTAGAGGTGCAGAATTCATTTACAAATTGGTTTAACATTACAATCCTAATATGAATATTGATATTCTCAAACAACTTTATCCCATCTGTCACATTAATTCATGCTAATTTCTACATTAACTGTTTATACCTAATGACTTCACCTCATCCTTCAATTTTTTACAGTCTAAGAGAGCTGGCAAATAGTAATTGCCTTCCGTGAAGAATACTGGTGGCTTTAGTATCAATAAGCTAATAGAAGCCAGACCTTAAATACCATTTGCATGTAAATACCATGAATCAACTGTTACTGAACAGTTTTGTAAACAATTATTACCCTCAACAAACAATTAAAGAATTAATCAGTCATAACCTAGACTAGCAAGTAAAATTTCACTACTAAAGCCACCTTGTCTCATCTAACAAACAAAACCAAAACACAAATCCATCTCTGTAACAGGTCAGAGAAACATCTATCTAAAAACCATTTTCAGCAGTATCTGTTTTCCAAAATAAGCGAGAGCTAGTTGTGCTACCAAGAAACACTAGAGCTTTGCTATTCAAAGAGGCTTACAGAGATAGGCATTAAACTTCAATTGCACTTGAACCCAACATGGGTATACAGCTTCCTCAGATGTTTTTGGAAATCCCACCCTAGAGCTAAGGAGGAAAGTAATAGAGGGAGAGAACAGCAGAGGGAAGGAAATGACAAGGAATTAAGAGGGTGAAAGATAAGAGATCAAAGACAAAAAGAATGAAAGCAAAGAAGATAATTTATCCTACCAGAGACAGCACCTCTTGTCACACAAGACAAGAAACATTGCCTCCCAAAAAGAATCTGGCACCAGGAAGTGGCAGAAGTGATGGGGGAAGACCAAATCTGACCTGAGGTAAGAAGAAAAAAAAAAAAAAAAAAAAAGAGTT
>Ga0065711_1003565_pt1 | contig 42555 bp, 22 predicted proteins | sample Hoacrofraction12_FD_59098 | JGI IMG/M metagenome (GOLD analysis project Ga0065711, IMG submission 59098) | Hoatzin crop microbial communities from Cojedes, Venezuela - Epithelial fraction 12 v2 (version 2) | ecosystem: Host-associated > Birds > Digestive system > Esophagus > Crop | place...
CCCCATGCAATGCTACAGGCTTGGGGAGAAGTGGCTGGAAAGCTGCCCGGCAGAAAAGGACCAGGGGTTGTTGGTCAACAGCCGGCTAAACATGTGCCAGCCAAGAAGGCCAGCGGCATCCTGGCTTGGATCAGGAACAGCGTGGCCAGCAGGAGTAAGGAGGTGATCGTGCCCCTGTACTTGGCACTGGTGAGGCCACACCTGGAGTACTGTGTTCAGGTTTGGGCCCCTCACCACAAGAAGGACATTGAGGTGCTGGAGTGTGTCCAGAAAAGGGCAAGGAGGCTGGTGAGGGGTCTAGAGAACAAGTCTTAAGAGAAGCTACTGAAGGGACTGGGGTTGTTTAGTGTGGAGAAGAGGAGGCTGAGGGGAAACCTTCTTGCTCTCTACTACTACCCGAAAGGAGGTACAAGTACTACAGGTGAGGCAGGTGTTGGTTTCTTGTCTCATGTAACTAGCGATAGCTCAAGAGGCAATGGCCTCAAGCTCTGTCAGGGGAGGTTTAGATTAGATATTAGGAAAAACGTCTTTACTGAAAGAGTGGTCAGACATTGGAATAGGCTGCCCAGGGATGTGGTTGAGTCCCCATCCCTGGAGGTGTTTAAAAAATGTGTAGATGTGGCACTTCTGCATATGGTTTAGTAGGCATGGTGGTGTTGGTTGGATGGCTGGACTCGATGATCTTAGAGGTTTTTTCCAACCTTTGATTCTATGATTATTTTTATGATTTAAATGTATCTTGTAAAACAGGCATAACTGTAAAGATAATTTCACTATGGATTATGTTGAATGAGAAGAAATGTAGGAGTAACATAAGTGGAAAGAAATCAGTGAAGCAGAAAATTTAAGGACTAGCAGGGTAAATTTTTTAAATATTATTTGACAGTTTTTTCAAAAGGGAAAATTGAGATAGCTACCATGAGAATAAACGTATATATATAGCATAGAATAATATGTTTGCCAGGTTAATGCATGGAGATTAAAATGAGTTGGCAAAAGTATGACCACCAGGGCCAATAAAAGCAAAAAGGAAATTATTTCTAAAAATGCTTTTCCACCCCACTCACTTATAAGGGTAAGGTCAACCATTTTTTGGATTTTGTAGTCCCTTGCAATGGGGAGCATCTCCCTGATAAGTCTTTTAACACTCAGCACTTCAACATCTTAGTGTTGTTAAGAATGAGTACAGTAAAGCACTCCTATGAGTGGAAGAATGGGATTGCTCTATTTGAGACAACAATTTTAAACCCTGCTTAGGAAGTCTGCTAAAACTGTGATAGGTCTAAATATTATTTTTATGAGTAGAAGCAGTAGGTATGTATTAGGAGCTCCTCTGTCTTTCACATTTTTTTTTGCTTTTCTTGTGTCCTGTATATGAGGTTATGTGATAACTCCTTGGCAGACATAAAATATACTCTCTCTGACTTCGCAAAAAATCATGAGAGCTCTTGCTTGTTTCTGATTAATTTTCTTTTATGTCTCACTGAGCTGCCTTGCCTTTAGACAAGTTTTGAGCTCTCTTGCTTAAGGCCAGAAGCCACTTACCTAACCACAGGTGTCCAGCTTAACTTTAGGTGTTGCAGGATATCCTACCAAACCTCTAACTGCCTCTCCGAAGAAGAGCAGCTCTTCGAGGCATCCTCTATCATAACCACCAGTTTCCCTGTGGTAGGTGGTAGCCCTATCTTGGCACACTGCATCACTTCAAATGGCTGCAGGTGACTGTACGTAGGCAATCCAAACCTGTCTCGTGAAGTCCTGGCACAGGGCTGTAAGCAAGTGCCTCTGTCCAGCTGACGTCTATAAGTGGGGTCTCCTGTGTTTGTTTCTCTTGTGGACATAGTTTACATTGAAGTATAAATACTGAGAAGGTACCATCTTTTTGCTTGTCAAAACACTTTAGAGGAATAAACTTTTAGAGGCGTGTGTGTGATTGTGTGTGTTTTGGTGAGACTACTAAAGTAAAGCACCAGTGATTTTTGCAGTTATATTTTAGTATAGTCTGTTTTTCTACTCTGGAAGATCGAAAAAATTCATGTTATTGAGTCTAGTGGACCAAAAAGAATGAACTTTTCTTTCAAGCTCTTTATACAACAAGTCAGGCATTTCATGTTTTCCATAAGGCATAGAAATTTGGTAAGGAGGGAAATGAACAAACTCTTTTTTTTTCCCAGGTTTACAATATTAAAAGAGTCTTCAAAATATTTGGATATTCACCAAAGCTAGTCAAAGAATCCTTAATATAAACAGAAATTCTGGTTCTTGTAAATAATCACTGACTTTATCTTAAAATACCTGAAATGCTTTTTTATAAGTCAAGTCAGGGCTTTTTACTCTTCATAACTTTCCAAATATTTTAATAGCAAATGTCATGTATGTGTCTACTCCCAACCATCGAGTTACCTGGGCTCTCCCCAGCCTTGGCTTAGTAGAGTAATTCAGTGACTTGACATTTCAGAAAAGTTTGACAAGTTCAGACAAAACTAATGTTTGATCACTGCTGTACTGAACTAGACTGATATATATCAATATAAGAGAGACATAAAATGTTTTTTTTACTACAGATTAGCATTTTTTTCTCTTCTGCTTCAGCACAAGAACAAAAGATTCAATTTTTTTTTTTTTTTTAAGTGTGGTTTTTAAGGTAGAAGAACATAGTAGGGCAGAAACAAGTAAGCAAGTGTCAGTGATATGGATTTTTTTATTTTAAAAGAAAAGCAGAGACATTTTGTTTCTGCTGTGTTTCTTGCCAGATTTAACTTCTGTGTTATAATATTCTCTTGTGCTCAGTTCAGGAAGCTGACAGGGAGGTAAAAGAAAAAAATCAAGTGTGCCTAAAAGAATGAAAAAATTTCAAAATGTCTTACACTGAATTCTTATTGTTTTGACATAGCTTTTCAACATTCTGAAAGTAATACTAAGGAGAAAGAAAGATGAAATGGATATTGGCAACAATCTATAACAATTATCCGATGATTCTTATTTCGGTAATTTGCCTTGTTTTGTATTTCTTTTCTCACAGAAACAATCTTTATCAATGAATTTGATAATATATAAACTCCTTAAAAGGTATTATAGTAGAAATATACATAGAGTGTTATGTATACTTTAAATACCCTCTGTTTTCTTCTGAAAGTATCACATTGTAATGGAAATTACGGCTGATCCTGTTGATCTCTTTCAAATGACATGTTTTCATTATATCCTTTGGAATAGCTGAAATTGATATCAAACACATTGTATTTTGTATGTATTGTATTACTTGAGTCCCCTGGTCTTTCTCTGTCTTTAACTACAGACTGTGTGAATACCTCTTGCATGCAAATTTCTCAAGACAGTTTATAACTTGCTTTTCCAATTTTAGTGCTACTATTCTCTTCCAAAATATACGAGAAGTTTCATTGCCATTTTAAAGTCTAGAAGAGCTTTTAGCAAAAAATGTCAGATGTCAAATTAGTTTCTTCCATCGAAGGTATAGAAGTTAAGTGTGTATTTCTATTTCCAACACAGAGAGATCTTGAGGTAGTGCCTTTCCAATTGATTGATCTGAATTGTTACTGGAATTCTAACTTTTATTAATTCTTGCCCATAATTTTCTTTTATGATGACATTGTCATCACTAAGAAGAATTATTGAAGAATAAAGACTTTAATACCAATATCTGAGTAAATTTGTTATTAGAAAATCCGTTCAAATGGGTTATACATTTTTCAGGGCACTTGTGACATTGTACATCAAACATGTCAAAGACAGCAAAAATACCCCCAATTAAATAAAAGCAAAGTGTAAGCCTGGAATGATAGAATAATTTGGAATAGAAGAGATGGAAGGGCTTGTAGCTCAACTTCTCAAAAGAGGTCCAGGTAAAGCAGATTGCTTAGAGAGTCATCCTGTTGAGGTTTGAGTATCTTCGAAGACAGAGATTTCAGAGATGGTCCTCAAGAAATGCTCAAAAGCTTTCATCCCTCACAATGAAGATTTTGCTAGTATAGAACTCTTTTGAATATGTTTCTATGCAAGTGCTGTGACAAAAGAGAACGACCTACAAGGCAGAAAACATCTGGTTCAGGCATGAGGGAGAAGAGATATAGTCTTTTTTTCTCTTTTTAGCTTTTTGGCCTGCAACATCAAAAGCAATTGAAAACATGAATATGGGTTGACTTAAAAATGTGTTTTACCTGTGAGCTAATGTAATTAATTTCCAGAATCAGAAAAGCTCAGAAACCAGTAGTCTTCGCTATCAGGGAACAAGAATTTTGATTTCGTGACATTGAAGAGTAAGATTATTCATATGAAGTATATTATTAAAGCGAGTGTCCCACTCTGAGTGATCAAGACAATAACAGATTATATCAGAGCTATTGCAATTTTTAGGCAAATTTATTTAGACAGTTTTCACAAGTCTTAAAAACAGATAAGAATAATACAGATTACTGAGTCTAGTGTTGAATCTGTGCAATAATTTTGGGTACAGATTCTGCTTTTTTTGTATACATGGCTTTTTGTATAAAGCTTTATACCACTGTTGTTAACGATAATCATGTGCTTTCAATCAACAGTGACAATGTATACAATTCAACTTGTACTATTGTGTGGTTTGGTTAATTAAACTTTGTGGCTTTCATGAAATAGGAAAAAAGAATAAAAATATTTTTACAAATAATTTCTACAGAGAATTATGTTCTAAGTGTATTTTTTTATGGAGTAGTTTTGATCAGGGCACCATGGCTACTTTATCAGGGAGTATGTTCAAATTTACAGAATCTATAAGCACAGCATATATTCACTCTAAAAATCAGTCAAACCATTTCACATTAATATTAATTAAAATATTCAGAAGTCTTTTTTCCTGACTTTACATTTACTGATTAAAAATAATGCTTTTCAATATTAGCAGAATAAGTGGAGCCAGGGGGCAGTCACAGAATTTTGTGTGATAAGAAGTGATAAAAATAGGTCTATGAAAACTACTGAATGAAATAGTTATTTAAATATTCTTTATATATCTGATATAATATCCACTGAAGGAAGCACTTTCCTTTTTTGTGCAAATACCAAGTTTGATCTCCATTTGCTTTTTGCTGATGAATAATGTTGACTCATCTTAAAAGGTGCATTGTCAACATCCAATGGCAGGAATTTTCTCCAGAAAGATGGATTTAATAGCATACGTATATTTTAGAAATGAACTCGTGCAAAAATGATGTGTTTTTTTTATTTTTTAACTCAATTTAAAATTTAATTAGAATTTCAAATTTTGTTAGGTAATTATACATGTTTTTAACTTTGAATCTATTTAGCAGAAACTAAGGATTTTAGAAAAAGTTTATTACCTGAAATTCGTTTATATCCCCAATGTGTGAGATGAATCCCTCCATTCTTCACCTCATTTTTTCCCTTGTGGTTTTGGCACTTGTACTGTCTAACAGGATTCATTCCTTCTATTCAAGGGGTAGGCAGTAAAATATATCAAATCCTATGGACAGAGGATGATTGTGTATTAAGAAAAACATTGTACTGTTGTGGGATATAGTTACTAAATTAGAACTTCATCCAATGGGTAAACAAACTTTCCCTCTGGACATTTGTTTCACAACTTTGTTGGGTGCTGTGCTGTGAAATCTATCCATGATTAAACTAGAAGATGAGAGGCAATTTGGAGCATCAACTTGGCTGTAAAGAGGAACCAGAGAGAGTAACAGGAGTAGAGGTTGCAGCCAAGTGAGAAAGATTTGAGACCTATAAATGGGAAGCTGTGTGCAGAAGGTAAAATTAACAGTATTTCTATACACTAAACAGGAGAACCAGCAGATGATAATGGAATAACTGACTCTATTTTATTAAAGAAGGGTTATTTTAAAACTAGTCTTTTTAATGCTATCCTCAAACTACATTTTTGTGTCTAAGTTCTATGGCTGTAGTAAAAGAGAACTAGTAAAAGGAAAAGGTTCATGAGACAATACTCAGTGTGAGCAGTTGCTCAAAATGTAAGGGATGAGATATCCTAATTCCAATATGTATCTTTTGTATGGTTTCAGCAAGACAGCTTATGTTTTACTTTAAGCAATTAAGTACCGATTTGCTTAGAACTGGTACTTTTAATTTTATCATAGTCTGGCTTTGCTCTCCAGTTTTTTTTTTCTTTTGCTCAGTACAAATCAAGTTTTAAACTAATTTAAAAATTTTAAAGCTAGAGACAAACATGAAAATATACATTTAAAAATGTGTTGCTTAGTTGTTTCTCTCTCTCGCCTTGACTCACTGGGATTCCTGAAACAGAAGAGAGGTTTTGCCCTGCTGAAAAATAAGATGAGACAATTTTTTTATTGGCCTATTTATATATTGTGCTTACAGAGAATAGGATGTCATCTTTTGGCCTCTGATCTCTTTATGACTTTTTCATATGAAAACTAGAGCTTGTCTGAATACTTTTAATATGACTAGCATGAAGATATTTATTTAACTTGAGGATCATCATGAAATTTATATAATGTCAAAATCTCACAATTATTAAAAGAGTAACAGACAATGCATTGCAATCAGAGCCTCTGATATCAAGAAAATTATTTTTTTACTAAATTTCTTGGCTTAATAGCAATCATTTAAGATATTTCCCCTCATGATGTGTGATACAGGCATAGACCATTGTATTCAGGGTTGATTTAGGCAATTTTTTCCTGTTACCATAACTATGAATCAGTTTGTTAAAGGGCAACTGAAAGTATTGGGCTGGAAATTAACAAGCTAAAAATGAATGTCAATGACAAAGGCAAAATGGAAAAAGTAAGCAACAGTTTAACTGGGAAAGAAGAAAGATATACCCTATATAAACTCTCTACTCAAATACTAATGATGAGCTGAAATTTTAGTGCAGCTTTTGTCACGGTTCCTCAGAGCTCAGTATGTAGGACAATTGAAAGATGGATGATGGCAGATCTTTACTGGTAGAGCCTTGGCACCCCTTGGCACCAAGCTTGAGGTCGTACAGTAGTCTCCTACCAACTGCTCGATAACCTTGTATCTGATTCACCACCCTGAATATGGGACCCATTCTAACCCTCCTCCAGAATGTTTTCATCCAGGTACAACTTTCTTTCGCATATCTGAAAAAATTTTTTTTTTTTTCCTTTTAAAAAAATTCTAAATATCTTCCCTATTAAGTGTGTGAAAAGCCTTTGCTTCTGAATATTTGCCAGGATTACTCATTCGTATCTTAAGTCTCTCCATGATTTCCAGCTTTCTCCATAATACTTTTAACTTTTTCTATGAGAACTAAAAATACCAGAAACAGCCTTTCTTCCAAATGGATTTGTGCATCATAAGAAATTCCTGCTTTTCACTTCCCATTTTTTCAGTCTCTCGACTTGCTCCAGACTACCATTTGCTCTGCGTATCTCCTCTTCATACATTTTCACTGAATACTAGTTCCATCTGGAGTCGTTTGTCTGCATTTGTCTGTCACATGGTCTGCAAAAATGTCTTTTTATTTCTTTTCTATCCCCTTTGTCTAGCATCCTTACCTTAAATGATGTTGAAATATCCAAATGACACAACTGAATATCATCAAGTTATGATTGACTTCAATTTTTTGTAGCTCATTTAATATGAAGTCCTTTTATAACTTCAGCATATTATGAGCATACAAAGCCAGTTTTTGTCTTTTTGGTGCACATAAAGCAAAATTGTTCTAAAACCTCATAAGTATGCATAGTTATGAAATGCTTGAGATTACCTTTTTCTTAGATTATCTTGATTTTTTAAATGGATAATGAGACACTGTATACATATATACCAAATTCTATAGCGTTATTGAGGGGTGACATGTGTGATAGAAACCTTTTGATTATTCATGTCGAAGCTGTAGTCTACAGGACTCTATGATAATTCATAAGTTTATTTTGTAGGAAATTTACTTCATTTACTGACTTTAATTTCAGTTTGCATCTGTAGCAATCCATAGTATGTGTATATTTTAGCTGTCGGAAGAATTCTTCCCATGAATATTTTTTCTCCAGTATTTTCACTCTAAATTTCTGTTTCCCTGATCTACTTTCTTCAGTGTGGTAGAAAGTTTCCTGCTAAATATCTCATTACAACTGTGGGTAAAACAAAGTAATGAGTTTTATTTTACAATATAGTACCTAACATGAGACATTTGATGTAGTATGTGGGAAGATCATTGAAGTTAAATAGTTAGTCAATATGAAAAAAAAAGTGAGGTTATAAAAGTCTTGTTTTACATTTTTCTGTGAAATATTATTCTTTGTTCTGTTTTCAGAATACTCTTTTGGGGAGCTCATGCTATTTCTTTTAAAGGTTTATATGTCAAATTCAAATTTCTTTGTGATTATTAAGTTATCACTTACTCTTTAAATGGTCTTTTGAGTTATGCTATGTGAATCTTTATTCAGACATTTCTGTCTAGTTTATGGAGTTGGAGAGTATTTGACACCTGGCAGAAAGCATTTGGTACTTCACGAGTTAACTGGATGAGATCCTTACGATTTTTCATGGTGGCTGAAAATGAAGCACCCCAAGCCGTCGAGTCTCATTATTCTGAGCTACTGGTGAAGAACTATTAATGACTATAAATACACATTCAGCACCTTCAGCAAGCACAGATTGTGAAGGAAAAGCTGTTCACCTTAAGTTTTAGCACCCAGAAAAAGGTGAAGTTGTCTCTGTTGTTTCATGTGTGTGAATTGTATGCTGGGTTTGGATTATGGGAAAATACTTTTTAGATTATCCGCTTGTGGAAAGTCAGCAAATACTGGGCCTTGTCTCTTTGCGGCTTTAAAAGGGACAAGTTAATGTTGCAGTAACAATCCCTGTGAGGCTGATACAGTCCACTAAAACTGGGGGCATTTGGTCACTTTGCAGAATTACTTCAGAAGTAAGCTGTAATTTTGGAGAAGTCTCTCTAAGGAATTAAGTACAAAGTAAATATAAGGTTTTTTTAAGTGGTTTCAAGTAGTGGTGTGTGTGAGGGGCAGATAATGTCATCTTTTTTTTTTTTTTCCTACCAGAAAGTTAATAGGAGAACTACAGATTTTTTTCTTACTGCTTCAGCTGAACAGTTCAAATTTTATTTTCTGAATAAAAGAAGTATCTTCCCTTTCTCCTGTGATTTTTTGCTGGTGATTCTTTGCTTTTGAGTAACTGATAAAGCTGCAGCACTATAAAATGCCACTGATGTTGATTTAGTTAAAAGGCTCTAATACTTTCAACAGCTGAAAAAAGAAATAATAAAAAAAGATAACTTTATTGCTTTAGATTAGAATTTCAGGCCTTATTTTAATTTCATGAACTTCTTTTACATGTTTTGAAGTAAAACAGATTAAAACCATTCATGTTGTCTCCCTATGGTCAGAAGCCAGCTTTATTATTTTGAAGAAGATGGTGTCCTGGCTTTCAGTATGCTACAATATCTTTAATAAAAGATATGTATTTAATTACACTTTTTGGTAGTATTTATGTTGGGTTTTATTGTGATTTCCTTTTCTTCATTGAGAATATTCTGAAATATAGCTTACTGTCATACTGTGGTAGAAAAAATTGGGCTGTCGGACAAATGAGTTGAATAGACCAAAACCCCTTGAGAACCTAAAAATATGGACATAATCCAAAAGACTGTAATATTAAAAGTAATAAAACACACATAATATAATTAATGTATTATACTGCTATTAAAAACCATAATTCAGAACCTTAAACACCGTTTTGTATTTGTTTTATTTCCTACAGTTATTTGTTTAAATACATATATATATCAGAAGTAGTTGATATATAGCTATGAAGTGCCAGAATAGCAGCTGTAGATTAGAAAATCCTTGTTCTTTGATGTAACAAGCACATCAGGATTGCAATCTTCATAGATCTTTTTAATTACTTGCCATTATTGGGTTCTGGGGTTTTTTTTTTTGATGTTGATATTCATCCAGTAGGAATATTCAGAAGTCACCAAATTAATTAAACTTTTAACAACTGCTTCGAACTACTGGAAATAAATTGTTGAAGAGTATATAAAAAAGATTTACAATCCTGTTTTTTACAAACTCCAGGTATCAAAAGTGTGTGCGGTGTTTCAGAAACTTATCTGCCTTTAGATTTGAGACAAAAGACACACCCGGGTGTTGTGTTAGGTTTGGACGACCTTCTTCGGTGCTATGATGTTTCTCAGACTTGATGGTAATAGTAGGTCAATCCACTGTAATTATTGAACATAGTCCAGGATCATACATTTAACAGTATGTTTTCAAAATATTTAACCTTCCGGTTCTAGAAAGTCCGCAGAATTTTTGTATCATTGTTCTCACTTGAGCGAATACACCGTTGCTAGGGCAAGGATAAAAGTCATCCTTCTAGCTGAAGTAGCAGGGAACAGCAGAGCAGCCCTTGAATTTGTTCATGTCTGCATGATGGTAAGCCCAGCCTTGATGCAGAAAAAAGTGAAGGACATGCCAGATTGTGGACACTAGATCTTGGACATGTCATACTTATACCCGGAAATGTTTTCAGAGAGTTAAGCAGGCACATCATTTTTGATGAAATCAAGACGATTTCAACAACTTGTTGGCGTTTGATTGAGAAACAATCTGGCAGAGTGCATGGGAAAATGTAATCCAGCCTGAACAACACAGAAAAGAACAATATATTAAAAGGAGCTTTTGAGTGGCAGAGATAAAGGGATAATTCATATCTGATAGATACAAGGGATTCATGGTAGCTATTCAAAAATTTGAGTAATGCACGCATGAAAGTACTACCTACGTGCAAGAGTGTCTGTTAATAGATTCAGCTGAACCTACAATATCTTGTTACCTGATACTGTGTAGCAGTCAGAGAGAACATCTGAGTAGATGCTGGGCTTTATTTAACACGTTTACAAGCTTATTGCTTTGCTTCGAAGTTCATGGCTTAATTCAGTGCAGAAGAGGCAGCTGGATTTGCCTCAGGAAGAAGCATATCTGCTTCTAGAGTAGCAGAGTATTTGGCAAACCAGGAAACATCAAAGTATTCCCAGCTTTAAAAAAGTAATGCCTGAAGGTTTATGTGACCTTCTGTCTGTTCCTATAGATGTTAATATTTGACTGTTTATAAGCGGTAAGTTAAGAAAACTGATAATATTAAAATTTTCTGAAAGTAATTGCTTTCTGGAACAGTTCAGTAACTTTCTGGGACACACAAGATTAGGCAAATACCTGAAGCATCTGGCCACGAAGGTTGAGATGGAAAGTCAGCACCCAGAGGATGTTTACTGAGGTGAATCACTCAGGATTTTTACCTCCTGTGGGTGATGCCATCTGGGATAGAGCAGTAGTTTCTTGTAGTCCTGAGCTTTTTCAGCACTACATTTTTTGCAACATAGAAGAAGGTCATGGCCGTTACTTGTGAAGCAGGTCCTACTGGACTTATGCAACCGCTAGTCACTTGCTGCCTCATTTTCCTCCTATATATTGACAATTCACTCTTACCCTTCAATTCAGTCTTCTAGGGGATTTTATATACTTAAAAATATAGAAAGGATAAATTGTTATTATGCCTAAAATATAGCTTTTTATGAAAATCATTCAGGGCCATGGAAAGCCTTCCTGTAGTCTATGCTTCAGTAGATGTAAGGCACACTTGGAATATACAAATTTGAATTATGTAAAATTGGAATGTGATTCTTTGAAAAATATAAGATTGTTCGGTGATATCACCATTTCAACTCACTAAAAATAAAGAATTTCCATTTATAACTATTATGCCTCCATAAGGCATGTATTTTCCTTGAAAATTAAAAAATTGGAAGAGTTTATTCATTAGAAAGTGATACTTTCAGATTCTATTTCTCAGCGTACGTGTCAAGCTCTTAGAACATTTTCAAAAAAACTTCAGCAACAAGTTTTCTTCTTGCATCACTCGATGACTGGAGAACTTTATACTTTCTGATAGAAGCATGCGCTCCTAATTTCTTTTCCCTCATTATCTGCTGGATCTAAGAAAGATCTAAATCCTGGTGATTTCCAGGAAGCATGCTTAACTGATAATATACTACCATTTTCCACTAGCCTGAATATTAATCTCTGCCCATCTGGCTGAACATAGCCCAGAATTAATAGAATAAATTGGGATTGAGCAATCCCTTTTTCAGTTCCTTCCCTCATCAACCCAATTTGTAAGTAACAAATGACTGAAGCTTAAGAATTTGTGATGGCCAAAATGTTCTGATGGTTTTGACAAAAGTACTGCTACTAACGCTCATCTTTAAATGTAGGGAAGAGCAGTCTAACAGTTGGTTTATTGTTTAAATTTGTTAAAACAAGAAGATCCCACATAAAAAAATCAGGAGAAAAGCAGAAACTATTGGAAGCAAGTGGCTTGAGAAAACAAACTGCGAAGAAATTTTAAAAATGTAGTTCTTTACAATATTTTAGTTAATAGTCTTTGAAATTCCACTCTGATTACAACGTTAACCCAGATGGGTGAAAAAATAGTGGTACAAACAGAGCTTCTTCCTAAGTAATATTCAAGATGCTATTAAATATATATACTAATCTTTGAAAGCAACCCCCAATTTATGGGAAGTCAAAATACTTCCTAAGGAATCAACAGGTAAGTTGCAAAAGAAATCACATCCATGTGATAAGGGGTTGACACTTAATGATAAACACTTCAAGACAACTGACAATAAACACGCCAAAGCAACGTTGTCTGTCAAAATTTACTGAAAAATATATATAATGAGTCCACTAGGGTATTAAAAATTAGGAATTTTTGAGTACTTGTTCCAAACTTGAAGTGTTAACTTTAAACGGTAAAGTGCACTTCCAAATGTTTATGTGAGAGATGCTTTATTTTACATGAGCATACATATATACAAGATCACAGAATCAGAAGCTAGAAAGCCTTCAGTTTTAATTCTGCTCATGATTTTGAGTTCATTCCTTACAGGCTCTTAGATAATTTTCTTGAAGCAGTTTTACTACACAGAAAATAAGAAAAGAGAAGCCAAATTTACATTTTGGCGTGGGATATTTATGATGGCCTAATGGAAAAAAGAAGAAAAGTGGCTATGTGTCAAAGAGGTTTAGAATCCAAAGAGTTTAGTGAAAGTCAACAGATTAAAGACAACAGAGGCTAAAGTAAGCAAAAATTCATCCCTTCAGTAACATTTGAATTATTCCTAGATTTACTCTTCTTGTACTCTCTCTGTAGTCTCTTTCTTAGGTTAGGAGAAATGTTTTGATTTCTTTCGTCTTACCCGTCTTTTCTTTGTTTCAGCTGACATAAAGCAGCAGGCTAGTTGTTTCTTTATTCCCCTTTATATCACAGAGACGAGTGCTAAAATAGTAGAAGGCTGCATTGCTACCTTGCTGTATTCTAGCCGCTAATGGGAGCCTTACAGTCAATTACCACAATATTCACATAAAGTTTAATTAACCAACATAACGTGAAAAAAATGTATTTAGTAGCTAGACATAGTATTAAACACAGTGAGATATCTCTATTTTGCACTAGAATGAGGTACATCCCAAATCCTGAGAGTGGAAAAAATAATGCTTGAAACAACCTTGTGCCAGAAATAAATACCACATTATTATTCCTGCCATTGGAAATAACTATGATAATGCATTCACTATTGATCTTTCTCAGTAGGACTCCAGCTCTGACTCATTGCTCATCTTAAATGGCTCAGTGAGTGGTAAGAGCTGTCACTGTTTGCTCATTTAGTCTTACAATCTTTTGTGTAGTCCATCTGCTTAACAGTGCTAGCTACCTGTGGACTACCATTCACATGGCCTAACAGTGAAGCAAGCTTATAAAATGATATTGACTAAAATTTCAGGGTTTGTTTTTTTTTTTAAGTACTCACCGGTAAACTTTGGATTCCAAAAAAGAAAGAAAGTATTTTCATGTGGATTAATAACTATGTTTGGAAAAATAAACAAAAGCAGTAGTTATAACATGTAGGATTCAAGATAAAATTTGTATAATTTCTGAATTTTTTCTCAATTACCTTCAACTTATATGAAATTTTCATTAAAATATATATATTTTCTTAAGATTTTAGTAACTCTTTTGGTACTGTCCCTTACAGCATCCTTCTGGGCAAGTTGTCCAGCTTTGATATGAGCTGGTTCATGGTGCACTGGGTGAACAACTGACTGGAGGGCAGAGCTCAAAGGGTTGTACTGAATGGGGCTATGTCTGGCTGGCGACCAGCCACCAGTCGTGGTCCTCAGGGCTCAGTCTTAGGGCCAGTTCAGTTCAACACCTTTATCAACTATCTGGATGCAGGAGTTGCATGCACCATTAACAAGTTTGCTGACTAATAAAACTGCTGTTCACTCTCTGGAGGGACAAGAGGCCTTGCAGAGGGATCTAGATAGAGTGGAGCATTGGACAATGATTAATGGAATGAAATCTAACAAGTCCAAATGCCGGATTCTGCACCTAGGATGGAGTAATACCAGGCACAAGTATAAATTGTGGCTGGATAGCAGCCCTGCACAAAGAGATCTGGGGGTGCTCGTGGGCAGCAGGGTCAACAGGAGCCAGCAGCCTGCCCTGGCAGTCAGAAAGACAAACCCTGTAGTGGGGTGCATCAAACATGGTACAACCAGATGGTCAAAACAGGTCATTATCCAGTTGAGTTCAGTGTTGGTGAGGCCTCACCTCGAATACTGTGTGCAGTTCTAGGCCCCACAATTCAAGAAGGATGTGAAGGTCCTTGAACGTGTCTGGAGGAGGGCAACAAAGCTGGTGAATGGGCTGGAAGGCATGTCATATGAGGAGCATCAAAGGATTTTTGTCTTGTCTACTTTAGAGAAAAGAGGGCTGAGGGGCTGCATCATTGCTCTCTGTAGCTTTCTGAGATGGCGACGTGGAGAGGGAGGTGCTGAGCTCTTCTCCCTGGTATTCAGCTATAGGATACATGGGAATGATTCAAAGCTGCACCAGGGGACGTTTAGACTGGACATTAGGAAGTGTTTCTTTACCAAAAGGTTGGTCAAACACTGGAACAGGCTTCATAGAGAGGCAGCCGATGCCCCAAGCCTGTCAGTGTTAAGAGGCATTTGGACAATGCCCCTAATACTGTGCTTTATCTTCTGGTGGGCCCTGAATTGCTCAGGCAGTGGGACTAGATCATTGTGGGTCCCTTCCAACTGAACTATTCTATTCTATTCTATTCTATTCTATTCTATTCTATTCTATTCTATTCTATTCTATTCTATTCTATGCTATGCTATGCTATGCTATGCTATGCTATGCTATGCTATGCTATGCTATTCTATTTATTCTATTGAAAAAAAATCTAGGGTTTTTGTTAATTCTTTGTACAATCTCTTAAATATAAATAGTTGAACTTTTAAAGTGTGTACATACATCACTAGATTAAATGGTTTCAGTCAAAAAAGTACATGCAGAGCAAATGACAGTTATATTTTCTTTCAAGGCGTGTGACCCTGCTGGTCTTCCATCATCTTAGTTTTTTAGATAACAGTTCCCCTGGAAATGTAATAGATGTGGGTTTTTTTTCCAAATAATAGTTTTGTAAGGATCTGGACAATATGAGGTTAAATGTCTCAAACATTTGTCTGAGGTGTTAATGTGAAGAGCAAAGCCTGTGAGTGTTGGATACTTGAGCCTTGTACATATCTTGTGCCGACAAGCACTGCGCCTGCTCATCCTGGCACCTGGTAGTCTGGTGCTAAATCAGACAAGTCACATCTTGACCAAGGGAGAGACCCTCACAGCCCCATGTTACTCTGGTAACGCTAAGCAGACCACTTTTAATTGCCTTTCTACCCAACTCTCATTTCAGAGCTAACAAACCAATAGTCCTGCACCAAGGCCAAACAGAGGTAACTGTAGTAGGGGGAGATTTTGACCACTGACTCATTTCAAGAGCAGAAAGACTCGAGCCCCCACATCTGTGAGGAACGTGCATGATAATTTACATGGAGAGCAAGGCTAACTTAGCCTGTAACAGAAAAGGTGGTTATCACCAACTAATTAATTCGCACGAGAAGCAAGAAATTCAACAAAGGGGAGGGGGCTAACTACCTATAAAAACTGAGAAAATCACTGTGAAGGTGGTGTCCCCCAGGACCTGGACCCCCCCTCCATTGACTGCATCAACACTGGACCCAGGACTGGTGATATCTTTTTGTTTCTTCTCCTTCCTCTTTTCCTCTCTAACTTTTCTTATTTGTCCCCCTTTCTGTTCTTTTCTGTTCTTTCTGTTCTTCTCCTTTGAAACTACAAAAGCAAGGCTTATCATAATTGTACTCCAATAGCTTGTCTATCATAATCGTACTACTGTAGTTTGCTTGCTGTGCTTGTACTACCATAACTTGCTTTTCATAATTGTGGGACAGTAATTTGCCTTAGTACTTCATCTGACATTATTGTGCATAGTCGTGCCTCAGTAGTTTGCCTGTCATAATCGTGCCACAATAAGTTCATTTACCACAATCATGAATAAACCTTGTAAAATGATACAGGATCTTTGATGTTATTTCAACTTAATCTAACCAAGGGGAATGGCGAATCTGATTCACTCTTGTTAATGGAGTGGGACATTAAATCACTCTCATTGTTGGGGTGTGACAAGTTTTCTCAACACAGTGATCTGATTTTGTTTTTCCATTCATTTCCACTGATAATTCCCATATTCCTTTTCCATTATTAATAGACGCATCTTTAAGTATCAGTAATTTACAAACCTAGTCATTTACAAACTAGTATACAGTTCTAGAAACTATGGACATAGTACTTGTAACCATATGCTACTAGTACATAGTAGTAGCTCAGTAGATTCGGGGTGGAGAAAAAAAATTCTGAATTTATACAAAAGAAGTCTTATAACTTATTTTGCTTTAAAAAGCACATGTAAAGTAAAAATATGATCTTGTCAAAACAGTTAGTAAAAATTTTAATATTGGCTTAAAAAATAGCAGTGTTTTTTGACGATATGTAAACTGTATGCTGTCAGACCTGGAGTGACTGAGGGATTGGCTGAAATTTCTGTTATGAAAATGAGACGACATTACAATGTTCTACTGCTGTGACTACCATATTGGTAGATGAACAAAGAAGTAAGAACAGCACCAGCAGGCCCAAATGAACAAAAATCAAAATAAGTCACTGTTGCACCTAGGTCTAGAGTCAGTTCTGTACTATTGTCACCAAAAATCTGGGAATAAAACCTCGTAACACCAATGTTGTGTTAAAGGCAGGAATTCTTTATTGCAGTGCTGGATGCCCCGGGGGATAATTCCACCAAACGTGCATACCTCGTACCTTTTCCATGCAGTTTATATATATCAAAAATATACATATTTATTTTCTTCATGCATATTCCATATTATTCTCTTTGGCGATTGGTGTAAACTTTTCTCGCTTCCTATGTAAATTGTTGCGCAGACTCAGTTACCCTCTTCTATTGTTTCTCTTTGAGTAGGTGGCATTACTTGAGTAGGCGGTCAGTGAGTCGGTGGTCGCGATCTCCCCCTGCCGGAATTCCTCTTTACCTACTAGGCTCGCAATCTTGGCAATCCTGGTCAGTTTCTTCAGTTCGTTTCACAGAACCGCACTCCATCATTTCTCTTGACTAAAACACAATTACCTACTATGGTTAGCGTTAATGGTTACCTAGAGACTAGACACTCTGTTCCTAGACCTAATGTCCGGGTGGGTAGGGCTGTACCAGGAAATGAGAAGCACTGTTCATGTTTATGGTCAACTGATTCCATCACCTTGGTTACACTATGACTGCCACTGGGAAGGTACAGGGGAACTCAGGCACTTGAACCAGACAATGAAGACCAGAGTAAAACACTTGGAGACCGATACTAGATATAAAACCAGAGATAAGATGAGGTTACAGACCAGAGGGTATATCCGTACCAGTCACATCCAGTGACTTTAGCTTCCTGGGCACTCTAACACAATACTCTTTACTGTAAAACTAGAACAGTACTTGGCATGACTTCAAGGAACAGGTTGAGAGTTTGCACAGGTGAGGAGCCTCTCACAATGCAGTAGGTAATTTACATCTGACTATTTTATTTCTGTGAATAAAAGGAAGGAATATTATTGATATGGGCTGGTTGACACAGAAGCCACAGCCATGGAATGATTTAATTTGCTAGCACACATGTAGCTGGAGAGGTTAAGGCTCCGGGCACACACCATAGCCAAGAACTATGCTGAACTGGAGACACTAGAGGAACAAAGGGCACAGAAAGCAAAATAAGAGACTGGTCATAGGCCAAGGGAAGTGTCAACAAGTCCACATGACAGGACCAGGAATGAGTTAAGGAGCTGGAGCAGCAACAAGGTCACAGAATCATAGGATCACAGAATGTTCGGGGTAGGAAGGGACCTCTGTAGGTCATCTAGTCCAAACCCCCTGCCAAAGCAGGGTCACCTACTGCAGGCTGCACAGGACTGCTTCCAGGCAGCTCTTGAATATCTCCAGAGAGGGAGAATCCACAACCTCCCTGGGCAACTTGTTCCAGTGCTCTGTCACCCTCAGAGGGAAGAAGTTCTTCCTCATGTTCAGATGAAACTTCCTATGCCTCAGCTTGTGCCTGTTGATCCTTGTCCTGTTGCTGGACACCACTGAAAAGACTTTGGCCCCATCCTTCTGACACCCACCCTTAAGGTATTTATAGGCATTTCTAAGGTCCTTTCTCAGCCTTCTCTTCTTCAGGCTGAAGAAGCCCAGCTCCTTCAGCCTTTCCTCATAGCAGAGATGCTCCAGTCCCCTCATCATCCTCGTAGCCCTCTGCTGGACTCTTTCCAGTAGCTCCTCATCTTTCTTGAACTTGGGAGCCCAGAACTGGGCACAGTACTCCAGATGGGGCCTCACTAGGGCAGAGTAGAGAGGAAGGAGAACCTCCCTCAACCTACTGGCCACACTCTTATTAATGCACCCCAGGATGCCATTGGCCTTCTTGGCAACAAGGGCACACTTCTGGCTCATGGTCAAACTGTTGTCCACAAGCACTCCCAGTCCCCTCTCCACAGAGCTGCTCTCCAGCAGGTCTGCCCCAAGCCTGTACTGGTGCATGGGGTTTTTGCTCCCCAGGTGCAGGACCCTGCACTTACCGTTGTTGAACCTCATCAAGTTCCTCTCTGCCGAACTCTCCAGCCAGGTCTTGCTGAATGGCAGCACATCCTGCTGGTGTATCTACCACTCCTCCCAGTTTTGTGTCATCAGCGAACTTGCTGAGGGTACACTCTAACTCTTCGTCCAGGTCATTGATGAAGAAGTTGAACAAGACTGGGCCCAGTACTGACCCCTGTGGGACACCACTAGGTTGGGAGATCCCAGGATAGGAAGCCAGACAGGGATAACCAGCAGTGGAAATCATAAACGCAGAACTGATGTACCTCAGAAATAAACACTGAATATGTATATGATCAGGCTGGCACTTAACCTTTCAAATTTTCCAGATCCTGTGGATGGATACAGTTTCAATACTGATAAAGAGATGAATAGTAACTGATCAGCAACATTAAGCAAAGGGGAATTTAAATAAATTATGGCAAATAGGACACTACAGATCTAATATTCTATAGGAAAAATAATACACCCCAACTGTGTAACCAGGTGAAATGATTTTATAATTGATAGGCTTCCCAGGCACTGAGATAGCTTAGGGAATTTGTGAATGTTTTGCTGTATATAAAACTCAAGAGATAATTCTCCAAAATAAGATTTTTACTCATTATGTACATAAATATCAGAGTTGTTAAAAATAAGAGTCAAAGTCAAAAAGCAGACAGGATCTGGTAAATTGTAAAAAGTATTAGGAAGTGATAACATGTTTCTCTGGATAGGGAATTATGTCTTATCTTTTAAGACTAATTTCAATTTAACATAAAAGAAATGTAGACTCATTTGTTGCAGTTAATTTACATTCTATCTTCTAACAAAGAAAGATTGAATAGAATAAATAGAAGCCTTAAAGTGGGATGATTTCTCTGTTGTGTTGCAGATATGGTTAAAAAAACAAAGAAAGAGTAGCACAGGTGAAAGCACAAAACCTACAGAAAGAAATTAAGTAACATATCTAATTAATATAAGGTACTAATTAAAAAATTGAACTCCTGCTGTTATAAATTTGAATCTGCCTTGTTTCTCAGCACATTCTTCATCCAAGACAACATTAAATTTCCGCTGTTAAATTTTCTATGCAAAGTTAGCAAAGTTAAAACCAAAATGCTACTTTGTATAGTGGCAAAATTAAAACTTGTAGATACAAGAATAACACGGACAATGCTGAGGATGCTTACTTTTCATACATCTAGTGTTACGATAAATTAACTGTACACACTTAGTACACCTGTCTCAGACATAACAAAATTATAGTACTGCAAATTAATGATCACATTAATTGGTATGTACAGCTGTGTGAGCACCGATATTAAATTCTTTTACCATATATTAAGACAGACATGGCAATATCAATTTTTACATGCCATTAAAACTTGGGGCGTGAGGAGTCAGGGGCATTTTATCCCCAAAAATGCCTCGGTTTACTGTTTTCAGTAACTTTTATCATGAAGGCTGGAATAGTGTTAATGCTTCATTAGCAAATTCAGGTGTTTACACCCTAAGGATAAAAAAAAAGCTTGCAGAATAAGATTCTTTGAATTAATCCCAAACCTCTGAGTCTGAAATTCAGTGAAATAGCACTTTACATCTTTTACTTGTGTGCTTGCATGGGAGGTTTTTAAAGGTAGAAATTGTAGCATTATTTGAAACTTTAAATAATCATCCAAGCTGTATTGACACAGGAATGTCTAATAAAAATAGAAGTTTAACGTGACTTCTTCTGTGTTTTTTTACAGGAGAGTGCATTGTTAACATTGTATTTAAAAGTTGTGTTTTTATATATGCAGTTTTCACTGTCTTATTACGATTCTTAAAATTTATTCTGCATTGTACAGATTTAAAGACTGATATAATTTCTCTTGTATATATTTTTTTTGAAAAAACTTACTCACTTAAATACTATTTCTTGGTAGTGTAACATATCTAATTAAAGAACACTGCAATAAAGCAACAAATATTTTTGTCCAATACAATCTACTAATCAGTTAACATCCAAATTGCATCATACCATTATGAGACCCTAAAATAGGCACCTGTTTGTTGTTTACATTAAGTAAGACCTTTATGTTTAATTAATATCACACAGTTAGCACTTATATCTGTAGATTTAAAATCTGTTGATTTCAGTAGAACTGTTGTGGACTATGAGAATGATTTATGACTGGGGACAGTGTAACTTCTTTTCGAAATCAACAATTTTAGCTAGACCCATTTCACGATTTCTTTCATTTATTTTCTAACTTGCAGCAACCTGGGCTGGGAATAATTTCCTTTTAACCACTTAAATTAAGTTATTTAATCTTACCTAGTAGTTCAGATCATTCTATGCCAATAGAGAGTGAAAAGGGCATTGCCACTGACCATGGAATATGTAGGTGCTGAAGCTCTACATAGGACAAGTGACCTGCTTACCAAACACATCTTATTTGTAGGTAGCTAAAGCTGGGTGGAATTAATCCTCACCTTTGCAATGCCTTTGATCTAGAAATCGCTCACCTGCTTCTATGAAATTCTGTAAGAAGTGTAAACTGCCAATGACTTGAAACAATTTGTCTTTAGTATAAATTTTGGAAATTATCCAATTATTATAGGATTCTCATCTACATATTCATAATTTATCAACTTTCTAGAATAAACTCAAAGCAGTATCTTGCTCTTTTAGAGTCTTCATCCTTATCTAAATAAATAGCTTGTCAAATCTTTATCAAAATATCCCAGTCGTTCCTCTTTGAATAGCACTGCCTTAATCTCCTGAACCATCTTCAGGCTGCTTCATTATAGTTTCATAACTCTGTTCTAGCTTCCACATAGAATTAACCAAATTTGAATGTGGGTTTCTAACCAAGTGTGAATAAGAACAGAACAGTGAAAGGATTTTGAGTGTTAGAGAATTGGAGAACTTAGAGATTTGGAGAATTTTACTTTTCTAGCTTTTGAGATTTTACATAAGCATAGATTCAAACGACATTTTTGGTCTTAACTCATTTGTACTTAAACTGGTTATATTAATGACTGTCAACACTGTTCCAAGTATTTCTGCTTGAATAAAAGACTTTTCCTTTTTTTCAAAGAAAAGAGGAAGATAAAATAAAACTCCAGCATTCAATATCAGGAAACCAACAATCACCCCTTCACACAAGAGTAGGGAAATTTTGCTTTAACGTTATTACCTGGTGAGGATTTTCTGACTTCTGATGTTGGGATGTATGGATCCTGAGTCTTGTGTGCTTTTTTAAACATTATTTAAACCATAGGAACAGTTTAGATTTTGAAAAAAATGCTGGGAATTTCAAAAGTACTGACTTTTAAAGTAAAAACCTAGGTCTAATATGGTTAAATACCGCAGATTCTATGCTTCTCTGGAATATTATGAATTTGTCATTCCTGACCTCCCAATATTTTCCTCCCATGCAGCCAGCCTACCCCTCCACTCCTACGGTCTGTCACCATCCTTTTCCTCCTACACATCTTTACTTCATTTAATGGGCCAGAATTCTTTTAATGAGACTCTTCTCAGACTTTTCACTGCTTTCTATGTGCTCAGGACCTGTGACAGTATATTCCTATTATCCATTATTTTTTTTTCCTAGGATTCATTTTATGTCTTATACTTCTGAGCATCATCTGACTCTAAGCTGTTTCAGCTGCACTGCAGAAAACATGAGGCTAAATTCATTGCCCAGTCACACTTCTGACTCATGGGTACGTAACTGGCCTGAACACAGGACAATGCTACTGGAAAGTAGCAGTGAAAAAATGATCAATGGGCTTTCTGCGCACTGTGGGACATTGTAGAACTTACATCAGTATGAATGTAGCTCAGTGCCTTTTTTTTATCAGCCAGGTTTTTTTACCTTCTGTTCCCATTCAGTATCATCTGCACCAAGAAAACAGGGTGGTTTGGCAAAAGTTGCTTGAAAGACCCTGTGGACATACTGCAAGGATAAATGAGATCTGCAGTGGACTACTTTTTCTTTGAATATTTTGATGAACTTTTCTAGCAGATAGTCAGAGTACACACTAATAAAGGCAACACATGAATTAACATAGGAAACAAGTCCAAAACCAGAGAAAAAATATTATATTCTAACCTGTTTCTCTCTTCCTTCATCTTTTTACCCTCTAATTTGGTACGACATGATATGTAGATATTCAGACAGTTTATCTAACACTTAACCTCTGTCTATAAACTCAGACCAAAAGACACTGTATCCCACACCTTTGTTTCAGGCCCTTTCTATTTTAGCAGAGAAATTAAGGAACAAAAACCAAGCTGAACAGCTTGCCCACTGTGCTGTACTTCCACAAAACATTTAATTTGCCCTTGTTATATTTCTATTGAAAAAAAAGCATCTGGAGTGGCTACATAATGCCATTGTAGCCACCTGTCATGGAATACCTTTGTTAGCTAGCAGCTCTCTCCACAAAAAGATAACCTCTTCCAGCGGTCTAGCCAGGCCAGGATAATAATAGAGAGGGTTGAAATTATTCTTTTAAGTTAAAGTTGAGTCATTTGTCAAAGACCTCGTGACAGCTTCTAACTCATTACTACGTTATTTTAGTGCTTAATGGCACTAAAAACATATACTAAACATGCTGTATAACCTTTACGCTTTACCTGACATCTTGGAAAATGCTTAAAAAAGAATGACCAGTTGCAAAGGACAAGCAGTATGGTTTACTTAACATAGTTTTCTTTCTGGCTTTAAGGAAGACGTCCAAGGTGTGTCAAGCAGAATAACATGTGTACCTGTGAATTGGTTATTCAGATATAAATACTGAAGATGCTAATATTTTGTCCAAATCTGTAAAGATTATTTTAAAACATATACTCACTATACTCTGGAAAAGATTGTCAAGACAGCCATTGCAATAAGTGGACTTAAACTGAATTAATGGCTTGTTGTTTTAGAAGTACTGTGGGCTACATACGCACATGGACAGTTGAGCAGACTTCTACTTGACATAATATAAAATGAGATTAAAATAGTATCTAACAGACTGTGACAAAATATGTTTTTTTCAAGGACAGAGTATTCCAGTTTTATTTTTGATAATGCAGTAGCACCTTTCGTGACTTGTTTGCTGCCCTGGCAAAAACAAAACAGAAAAAGAAAACAGAATTTTTCAGTTAAACATATAAATTTAATAATCCAAATCCATGTTACATCTCAAGTTCAATTTAGCTACTTTGATTACTAATCCTTCTAACTTTCCATTACTACTTGGAATTTAAAGTCATTGACACACGAATGTAGTGTTACACAGAAGGTACATTTGATAAGATATGATAAAGACAGTATATGAAATGCCACATGAATAAAGTTATTATTCTTGGCAGCAACTGTGCAGGTGGCTATAGAAGCTGTAAGTAGAACTGGTAATTGCTAGTAGCAATATTTTGCTGAATTATAATTGTAGTCCACATTAAAAAACTTTTGGCGAAATCTCCAAATAGGTGCAAGGTCAAAATGAAACAGGAAAAACTATCCATTGAGGAGAAATTTCTCCACTGAGGAGAAAAACAGTCTGTTGAAAAGAAATTTTATCTATTTGCCTTTCTATCCTTTCAAAAATTCCTTTTAAACATTTTGGACCTTGTCTTAGTATTTACTCCCTCACAATAAAATTGATTATCAGACATCAAGCAGAATAAGAATATATTTATGAATGTATAAGAATATTTTCTCTTGCATAAGCTATGGCTCTTATCATTTTAGCAGTCTGAAAGCTAAAAATAATAATAATAAATGACACTCCTCACAGTTGACACAGTAACACGTACCAAAGGAAGACTGGCTTTGTACAAGTATTTCAAAAGAAAAACTTCATCTGAGTTACTGTGCCTTATTTTCCTTCACTTAATTCTGTAAAGAATCTATGGTTATTACCTTGATGAATTTTTATTGATCTGCTGAAGTTTCTTTCCTACGCAGATATGAGACATTACCATTTTTTCAAAAGGAATTAAGGGAACGACAGTGCTGAATTACTGCAACCCATTTCAGTTTTTTTGTATCATTATGGCAACAGAGGCAGTTAGCTGTTCATTTCAGTTAAACTGCTCTCATGTAGAATGCGGTATTTCAGTCTATAAAGATTCCAAACCAAAACCTTAGAGATTTTTATTTAGACAATTTGGGCTAATAAGCTCTGAAAGTGGTCTATATTCACAATATTTTTTATAACCCCTTTTTTTGTTTTAAAGAAAGAAAGGAAAAAAAATGAAATCATAGGCAGATATAAAATTTTCTAAAAAAAATTCTTACTGGGCATTATATCAAACTATTCTCTGATTTGTTGCAATGGTAGAAGACTAATGTGACTATTTGACAGATATTTCAACATAACTCTGGCATTAAGGAGACTGTAGCAAGATTGCCACTCTAATCTGTTCTGCTGTGTAACAGAGGAATACTATAGCAGTTTCACTTTTGAAGTGCAAAAGTAAAAATTCAGTGATAAGCATCATGTAACGAAAAGTCCAGAAACAGAAAAAATCTCGCTTTAAAGACTGCTTGTAAGAGTTACTATCAGGGTTCGGTGCCTTGTCTATCAAGGTACTATATTTGGAGTGATATCAGTTTTTTTTTTTTTTTAAAAAGAGCACGAGTATCTCAGCTGGTTAGCAAAAGACGTACTTCTTTAGTGGTCTAAAATTGTAAGAGGCAGCTATAATGCATTTTTAATTTTTTTTTTCCCCTTAAATATCATGGTGGAGCTCGTAGCAGTCATGTTCCACAAGCAGAATGGGAAAATGTGTAAATATCAAAGGTTTTCAGTTTGACTTCAAGACTTAAAATTATAAGCTTAAAAAGAAAGAAAAATTATCTCATTATTTTCAACATTTTGACTTTCTCTGAAGAAAATTAGCATGTGTGATCTACCTTGTAACAATTTAAAAGAAAAAATCAAAGTATCATGATATTACCACATTATTACACAATATTATTTCTCTTTTTGCTAAATTTAAATATCCATTGAATTTCTCTCCCTTATTTTCATACCAAAAGTAACCAGCTTTTAGCTATAAGTGAAGCTTAAAGATGAAATTCATGAATTTAACATCCTAAATTTATTTTCCTCTTGGGTTGCACAATTCTATTCCTGTCTTTTCAGCTAATAAACAGGATAATTTTAAACAATTCTTCCTGGTACAATTATCTGGTATTCATACCACAGAGCTTTAGAGAAACCGAATCTGTCTTAGAACACTGTTTTTTAAATAATGAGGAATAAGAACATTTTATCCTCTTAAATTGAATTCTGAAGGATATTTGTACAAAATTAAAAAAAATATATTTTTTCTTCCAACTCTTTTCCAAGTATTTAGAAGTGAGAGAAGTATAAACAAGCAGAAAGTAGAAGCATTCACAGATGATCTTGTTTAGTTGACCATTCTCCTGATCAATAAACAAAGTGTATGAACACAAAATGTGAAAGGATTGAGGGTGATATTTATGAACCTCATTCCTTGTTTTCAAAGTCCAACCTAAAGTAAAAATTAAATAGAAGCCTTATTTTATATGAAAGGGGTCCAACAAAAGTAAACCTGACAAATTACTATTTGTTTTGATTTTTTTAAATTTTGGTTAAATCACACTTCCAGAAAAAATCGTCTCTAAAGGAAAAACTCGGATATTTCCTCTGAACTGTCCAGAGGACTGGATGAATATCATACTGTAACTATAAATTACTAGTTGTTTACATTATCACCCTCTAGTGATTTGCAATACTAACTCACCAGACATTCAATCTTTAATTTATTGGCATTTAATCTCTCATTAAAAAATAAAAGGGAAGTTCCTTGTTTTTGCAAATTCACTCCATTAATTTCTGTTGAGAATTAATCTCAAATCAATGTCACTGGTAAAGATAAAAAAAAATACTTAGACCAACATCAAATGAACTCTATGAAAATGTTTTATGTTACCAGGAACGGACCTGAAAGGAAATGTACATGAAATCTTTCCAATTAAAGCCTTGCTTTCCTGTATCGTAGTGAAAATAATCCCACTGACTTTGAAATGTACCTTTCAGTTCTGTGTTTCTAAAACAATTTCATCATGTACTGTTTTTGCAAAACATTTACTTTGAAAGCACTACAGAAATAGATATCCAGAGAAGAATGAGGAGGGGGAGAAGAAACTCTATTCACTTCCTTTTTGGTATTAGTGTGTTCAGTGAGTTAATGGCAAAGCTTATAGTAATGGTACACTATAAATTAGAACATCTGCAATAAAAGAACTGATTTTCCATTTTAATCTCCTGGGAGCTGTTCTCTAAATGTATTTCTGTCTTAGGTACTGGTAAGTTCATTGAGGTACACTATAGGACCAGTAAACCGATGAAAGATGTCAAGTGCAAAATGGCACCGAAGTTATGTCTAGTGGCAGTATAAATGAAAGTCCCTCAGTATTCCCTTGTAACCTGCACTGGAGTTTTTAACTCAACTGTGAAATGGGCACTGGATTACAGAAACTACTCCAAAAGTATGCAGGAAAATATTTTATTGAGTTTTTTGGAAGTACCTTAGCAGACTTTGACTTTCAGGCTTGTCAGGGAACGTGAGTGATCTGTTTTCTGTTATGAAAGAGATAATTATTGATCTGTGTGAAGGAAATATATGATGCTCAATTCTCAGATTAGCTACTTCTTGGCAAATCCTGAGTTAACCTGTTTTTATATATACGTATGTGTATCTTTATACATATGTACACAGAAATTTAACATAAACTCTCAATAATCTCTGTCAGAGCTATAGCTAATGTAAACTGCCCAATTTCTGCTACAGAAAATAGAAATCTTGTACAATTTATATTAAGTTGACACTCTTGCCGAGTGAATGAAATTAAATATAGAAGTCTTAAAATGAGATTTACAGTCTTTTGAAGTCTTGACAATTATTTACAATGATATCTATGCCTGAATTTTTTAAGAGCATGAATATTTTTCTGCCAGTATGTGGAGGTCTATCGCTTTTCACATTCTCTAGTGAATAGGAGAGAAAATCAGCTGATGTCAACAGAGTTTCACATTTGTATCAAAACCATTTGAACCGAGAGAAACCGTTTTATGTGACTGATTAAGAAAACCTTTATTACCTTTTGTTCTCGTACTGTGGCTGTGGAAAGAAACTCAGTGAGTGCAAATTGTAGGCAAGCAATACTCCCACATAAACCCTTATGTAGTCACACATGAGAAAATGTACATGTATCTAGATACAAGCAGCCCTCAGGTGAAGCAAGATGATGAAAACTCTTCTCATTTCCAGTCCAGGTGGGAGTGCATAAAACATACATGTTCCAAGGCAGAAGACATTTCAGTTGCATCACAACAATGAGTATTAGCTGTTGGAACAGTGTCTGCTCAAAACAACTGTTCCCATCTCTGTTCTGGAGGTACTGATAAATATCTGCTATCACATGGATAGCAGACCATACCGTTGTGCTGTTGAGTATAACTCTTGATGTAATGAATTTGGATTGTACTAGGGATGTTTTGATATAAAAAGTCCATTTAGATTTACAATGCACCTTATCTGTCGGTACAGTGTCGCTTGGTTGCACCATATACCACATTTTCAATATAACCTCTATATTAAAATTCTGTAACATTAATGCTTCAAAATTCTTACTTCCAAAATAAATTTTTCTTTCTTCAGTCACTGCAGCAATCAGATCCAGTAAAGACATTTTTCATCTGCTTTTAAATTTCAGTTGTACTCTTGCAGAAATACATACTCTATTTTCTCCTTCTTAATACAGAGGAGAAATGTATTCTTTTAGGTAATAGAGAAAATAACACTCATATCTTTACAAAACTATTTTTTTTATGAATTGCTTAAAACAATAAGAAATTATGAAATGGCTTGCCATTTCATGTAATGCAAAAGCCACTAAGAATCTTCAGGCATGGATATCTAATGTAAAAAAAAAATTAACATATGGTTTTCCTGTTTACTGCTGTGAGTTTACTTACTCAGGAGGTCATAATCTGGAGCTTCTTCTGTAGAATAGCGCAACTGGGCACTTAATTTGCTGTCATTTACATAAATTATGCGTACTCTTAAGACAAGTTGGGAGTACCAGACAATCCATACAAAGTTCATCGTTGAAAGTATGTTAGATGTCCTCTTCTGTGGCTAACCCTGAGACGAATCTCTTTTTCCTGCGTATACTCTACAAAACCCATAAAAGAACTGAGGGGCTTTTCTATTGACTTCAGTGAAACCTGAACTGAGGTCTCAGTTTGTTAACGTGGCTGGGGCTCATGCTGAATGTGATGGTGTTCAATTCTGTGGTGCAGAGCTTTACAACTTACATAAACATTCCACATGCTGTTCACTAAACTGTTGTGTCACACAGAAATTTGTAACATCAATTGTTTGTATACTTTTCTAATTCTCATATGGTAGTCTGGGAATTTTAAAGAATTTAAAATGAGTCCCAAAACCCACTTGACTTAAAGATTTCATCCAGATAATGGATTTCTTTCCGAAGATTATATTTAGGGAAGGTGTAAGACAATATTTAATGATTCGTTGTTATTTAAAGAGGGAAACGTGATCTTTCGGTGAAGAAAGAGAGATTTTTACAATCAACACACTGTCATTTTCTGCTTCACATATATTTCTATATGTGTTCTATAGTTCTGAAATCGACCATTCTATAATTGTTTGATTTTGTTTGCTTTTTCCGAGTTGATTACTTACATTTCAAAGTTTATAATCTGTAGGGTTACAGACTGCTAAAAAGAAATGAATTAGTTCTGTTTTTCCTAAAATATAGAATGTCAGAAATTCTGAAAATTAAAATAACTTGATGCAGATTTCTTCAACATTTTCAGGTTTACATATTGCAAATAGAATTGCTTTATTAAACCTTGTAATGCTGGATATTTTCACCTACATGATTAAATCCTTTGAAGAAGATAGGTATGTCCTTATTTTAAATGGAATGATAGAATAAATTAAGCCAAGGGGGCAAAACTTAATTTCTTATATAGGTGTTATTTTTCTCCTACCTTAACTGGAAATGTTTTCAGGAACAGCGTGACAGTTAGAGCGTTCAGTAACAGTAAAATTTCAAGTATATTCATTACTGCTAACACAACATTGATATGGTGGAAAATCAAACTCGGCATATATTTTCTTCTAAATAACTGAGTGGAAATGGCATATAATAATGACATATGCACAAAATTGCCAAAGGAAAGAACCACAAAGACCCTTGCAGTAATGCATTGGTAGCAGAGAAAACTCAAAAAGTGCAAACATAAAAGAGCAATAAGGTTTTTGAAATAACCCATGTCATTAACTTTCACAATATAGTCTTAAAAGAAGTCATGGGGCTGCTTTTCTAGTGACAAAGATGAAGAAGATATTTTGCACCAGGAAGCATTGTTCTTAAAAATAAATAATTGACTAAACAGCATGATGTGATCCCAGAGCTGTCCTTTGTGAAATTTGCTGGTGTTTTTCCTCTTTCTTGGAAGCCTTTGAGCTCTGTTGAGAGCAGCCCCCAGAATACAGCACAAGATGTAGGAGCTACTAACATGTTACTTCCTGGGGACTCTGCAAAAAGAAGGAAGGTTTGCTTGCAACAGGGAGAAGACCCAAAAGACAAACTTCAGAGTAATGAAACGGAGTCTTTTCTGGACACCCGTGTGAATGGATAGGAAGGGGGAACAAAGATGAACTGTTGAGTAACCTAGGAAGCCCTTCAAAAGCTGATGGACTAAAAAGCAAGGCAGCAAGACATGGGGGTGTGGTAGTGCAGTCCCCGCCTCCCCCTCTCCCAGTTGGCAATGCCATAACCAACCAACACTGGTGTGCAGTGAATTGGGATGACTTGGCACTTTCCTTGTCTTTGAACAAGAGCAGTGCATTGGGCTGGTCAGCCTGAGTGCACCTGAATCTCCTGGTGCCTGGAGTTTTACCCCCCTGGTAAACGTCAGAACCATACAGTCTGGGTAGTACTAGAATTGTGTAGTTTCTGCGCAGATATTGGGATTTCATCATGTGGACTGTGACCAGGGTGGGAATTTACTGATGTCTAAAGTCGACCATCTTGAGACCCTACAAACAGCGGACCAAGGAAGGACCTTGGAGCTCTTCTGGTCTGCAGCGGGCTGTGCCCAGTAACTCCCTCTGAGTGGGATGCCTCTCAGAGAAACTCATGGACTAACTGGGCTGGCCGAGCTCCTCGAGATTCAACCTTCGCCCACTGAGAAATCGTTGAAATATTTCACTGAACTTGAGGGGAATTTTTATGATTGCCTGTGTGTGTGTGTGAATTGATGCAAAACTTTATATTACTTTGATTGTAGTAGTAAATTCATTCTAATCACTCTGTAAATGCTAAGTTAACCAGTGATTAATAGCTACTAACTTCCTGTGACTCTCTCTCTCTTTTTAAATTAAACAGGTGATCACACTCTGAACTGCTCCTAAACATACTACTTAGACGTAAACCATTTTGATCTAAGGCCAGTTCTGGATCCAGCCACCCCTAGGCTCCTCTCTGAGAAGGAGTTGAGAGAGCAAGGGGGTCCAGTCCAAACCTGATGACTCAGTGGGAGGGTCTCCATTACCCCTTACACTTTTCTTCTACTTTGTATAAATAATTTTTCACTCAAAACCGCCTTTGATTTTGTATTCCATTCATTTAAAAAGTAATAGAGTGAAAATTGCCAATGAACTCTATATGATCACATATTATAAATTTTCAGTAAGATCTTTTCTTACAAAACCTTTGAGCAATCTTTAAGTGACCTAATCACTCATTCGCGATAGAGGGGGGTGACAAAGTCCACCCTGCACGGATACTGTTGGCAAAGTTCAGACTCCAGTTCAAACCACTTATCTACTTTGTCTTACTCAGTATACCTGCTGGTTGTATTTTTCTGGTTTTATCACTCAGCATCTAAAATCTTTGGCTTTGTAGATTAAGACTCTGATATAGTCATTTTAAGGAAATGGTAGGAGACTTCAATCTCAAGGTTCTTGGCCTTTGTAGGATGCCTTGATAACAGTGTCTTGTTTTATAGGGAAAAAATTCAACTCATGTTAGTTACTATCAGAGCTTTGTAGAATTAGAGCTAGTCTTCTTACACCAGGAGGAGGAAACAAATCAGCAAATCAGACTCACAGTTCAGATCATCTAGCAGGTATTTATGGTAATCTCACCTACACAGTATGATGTTTCTGTTTTGTAAATAGCAACACAAATGACAGAACTATTTGTTGAATGATTTAACAAAATATATATATCTGTATTTCAAGACACCACCTGAACATTTCCAACTGTTCTGACCACTGATTTCAAGATAATTAGACAAGATAAATATTGTGTAAATTATGAAACAAAGTCAAAGTCTACCTTTATGTGGGGCCTTCTTATGCATGCCAGCTTTAACTTAGGTCCTGTATCACCACAGATATAGCTGCTTCACGCTCATTTGCAACCTTATTGTCTTACACAGAATTCCTACTGATTTTCTGTCTACTGTTGTTGAGTTTTTATTACTAAAAATTTTGCTATAAATTAAGAGCTATCCTGACTGATCTGAAAAATCAAATATTTGATTTTGTAGATCTGAGAAAGTTTTCTTAAGATCCATAGTAAAAATGAGTAGACTTTGTCAATGTTGTGCTGTAAAGTGAGAAGCCAAAATGACAGCTAAGTTGAAAATCAAGTCTTAGATGACCCATTCATTTTGTTTCTTTTCTACTCAGTGTGTAAACTAACATCTTCAATGTGTCCCTGAGTGTCAGATTGTCAAAAACATACTGAGGCTCAAATATATGCTGTTCTGCTAATATGAGGGGAATTCAGAGGATCTTAAAATAGGAACGACACAGCTTTTTAAATTAAGTACTTTGCAGGAAACCGAGTCCTCACCACTTTTCATTTTAAAGGGAAAAGGCTTTTCGTCAGATCAGTAGTCAAGAATGTCACTCTTGTTTTGCTCTACTGTTTGTGCCCTGGTGTTTCATTCTGACTAACACTGAGCACAAGCAGACTACATGTGTTAGGTTGATATTCATCCCTGCAAACATTCAAGGTTGGGTTGGATGGTGCTTTGAGCAACCTGATCTAGTTGAAGATGTCCCTTCTCACTACAAGGGGCTGGGCTACACTAGATGACCTGTAGAAGTCCCTTCCAACTCAAAGTATTCTAAAATTCTGCCATTCTATGATATTACATTCTTTGAACTCTCATTATTGTGCATGTGCAAATACTGTACATGCATTTCTCCCTCAAATTCTAGAAGAAACTATACTGAATGGACTAAATGCCTTTTTTAGTTTTTTAAACTTACATAATGACTGTTGTGGCGTTACTTTGGATAATTGTTCTCTAATTTCTGCAACAATCCCAACAGTTGCCATTCAGTTTTACTAATTTAATCCTCATAAATGTACCTAAAATGGTTATGTTCACAGTATCTGACCTATCTTATTTCACTTTCTCTCATCTTTGGAGTAGCAGTATTTCAAGAATTTTCCTAATCAGACCAGAGCAAGGAAAACAAAAAGTCAAAAGCTAATCTATTATTCTTTTTCCTCTCAATTCTATGTCCGATATTTCCATTTTCATACTTCCGTCTGCTATGCCTCCTTTAAAAAGTCTGAATGTTCTTTTACATATTTAATGAATCAAGCTGAAAATTTGAATAACTATCACTGTCTAATTCTCAGATGAAATATTTGGCCTGAAAAGTATCAACGGAGTTGGTAACTAGATTACACTTGACTATCCCTTGTGAATATCTGACCTTTTAAAACTGATCTTTCAGGTGAAGTTTTACTCACCTGCAGAGAAGAGGCTTGTTATACGTGCTTTAAATAAAGAGAAAGGATAGGCATAAGATAATTTCTTTGAAATTATAGAGGTGTTAGGCTATGGGAACTGATAATATTTTTTGATGGTTCGGCCGGGAGAATGTTATATAAATAAAATGAAATAGGAGAAGAGAATATTCATACACTCCAATGTTTTTCAAGAGTCTGAATAAAATTTGGGTAAGGTAAGAATTCAGAGTTATTCTTAAGTATGAATGCAAATCAGATTAATATTCACTTCTTGATGGAAATGCAACCTCTCCTTGGACTTGGAGATTTCCGTTTTAGTGTAGTTCACATATTTCTTTACTAATATAAGCTGAATATTTATGTGTGTACAAGCTTCAGAAGAAAGTTCTGTGAAAGTGGTCATTAAACTTGATAAATCAAATGAAGAAAATATCTAGAAAGAAGATCATGAACTCACAACCACAGTGGTAAGGCCAGGTGATCACAGAATCACAGAATCACAGAATGGTAGGGCTTGGAAGGGACCTTTGTGGGTCATCTAGTCCAACGCTCCTGCCAAAGCAGGGTCACCTACAATAGGTTGTAGAGGAAGTTGTCCAGGTGGGTCTTGAATATCTCCAGAGAAGGAGACTCCACAACCTCCCTGGACAGCCTGTTCCAGTGCTCCGTCACCCTCAGAGTGAAGAAATTCTTCTTCATATTCAGACAGAACTTCCTGTGCTTCAGTTTGTGCCCATTGCCCCTTGTGCTGTCACTGGACACCACTGAAAAGAGCTTGGCCCCATCCTCCTGATGAGAGATCATCCTGAGGTGATGAGAGAGAACTTCATTTTTCTTACTTGGGAGGTTTTTGGACAATAGAAAGACTAAGAATTCTGTAATTATTGTGGAGTGCCTGCTGTTTTTAAATGAACACACGCAGTGCCTTCATCAGCAAGAATGTTATTATTACGTATTACAAATGTAGTTATGCTGGTACTAAGGAAACTTACAAATGTAAAATAACAGTATTTGATAATGCAAAGTATAAGGTGTTTTTAGGGAGAAGAGTATCTGCTCTCTGCAGTTCTAAAAGAACTTCTCAAGCTGTTGAACATCTAGGCAAAATACGATTGTTGGTGGTAGACCACAACAACTCTGCTAAGTTACTTACACTCTTTCTAGTATTCATTGCTTCTGTAGAAGCATTAATGTAAGCTTTGTATCGACAAAAACATGGCAGTCATGAAAACGAAAGGGAAAAAAAAATACTCTTTGAGGAGAATGTGTGGAAAGACCTTTAGGTCAGCTTTCAGAGTCAAACATTGCACTTCTGACAGCAGTAATTTTTAGCTTTTGAGTATAACTGAGGTTTTCTGCATTGCATTGAAAGTGAGCAAAAAAGTATCTTCTGCTTCCCATAATGTTTAAGGTGAGTGTTAAAAGAAAATATTTATTTTAGACAGATTACTGATGGAACATCCCTCGTTACCATAATGGGAATGTTCTGTTAATAAACCTCTGAAGAAAATGAAAAATGTAGAAGTAGGCTGTAGTCAGAAATCACAAAAGATAACAGGTATTTAAAGACTTGTAATTGAATGCGTTAAGAAATTCCTTTCACACATCAAAAATGTTCACATTACAGCACTGGAATATTTCATATGACAGGATGCATGCAGAATAACATCAGATAATTATCAGAAACTGTCCCTCCCCACTATTATCTTAATAAATATGTTAGCTTCGGCTTAAATCTAGCCGATATACCCTTGTGTTCTTGATCAATGAGACGATGCGGAGTGTAAATTTGCATATCATACACTTTGCTGAGTAACTGAAACTGCTACAATGTATTAGATGCTTCAATTAGCACACATCCAAGCTGAAATATTTACAGAACACACTACAGCATTCTTACTCCAGCCTAAAAGCAGTCTAGTCATACTGAAAATGAAAAAAAAATTGTTTCCAGTTTTCAATTGAGCACAGCAGAGTCGGGGCATTTTGCACTGTGTTCCTCTAGGAGAGACAGATTTATCTGCCCTTTTCATCCCCAAACCTAGAAAAAACAGTACCTTGTTACTAATTCAAGCATTCCAAACATACTGATTAACAAAATGCTTTTAGAACAAAAATGATATATTATAATGTTAAGAGAAACAAGGAATAAAATTAAACACACAAATAAAGAGCACAAACCCCTCAAACTATGGCAGTAACTCATTAGAGTTAAAAATATCGCTGGTATCTTTCCAGTCCACTAGGGAGAGTAACCTTAAACTGTTACTTGAAACTCTTCTAGAGGTTACGGGAACAGTGCTTTACTAATTATTGTTTCTATTATCTTTCATTTTGTTCCTTTTGTTACTGTTGAGCACAAGTTTTTAGGCTGGATTTTAATCAGAAGTCTAAATCTGTTCAGAGTGCACCATAAAATTATTTTAAACAAGACATAATGACCACCTTTTTGAGACAAAAAACCCAAGATAACTAAAAGAAACCTGCAAGAAAAAATGGTCTTAAAAACATCAAATATTATTTTCTTTATTACACAGTACATTAAACGATGTGGTTATATAAACACTGCTCTTTCTTGCTTTGAGAAGACAGCTTTTAAATTCTACTACTGCAATATTCAAGATAAATAATAAGAAAACCATGCAACCATACCCTTTTTCACAGCCTTATTCATAGAAGTCATTTGCAGGGTTTCAGATTTAAAACTGACACTGGAGTGGGTCCTAGAACTGCTTATGGCCTTGTTAAAAGTAAGCACTTCTGAGAGCACTGTTTCATTTCTTTCTGTACTCTTTTATTCAAGTGCATCCATTCTTGACATCTAGCTTTGTTTGGTAAAGCCTGATTTAAATGTATTTAGGGTCTTCTGTTTTGAAAATACACTGTGTAAAATGGTAACACCTCAATCAGTAGGTATCCATGTGCATTCAGTAATATTTATTCATGCTTTTGAAAATAAATTGCTGTACTTTTCCCCTTTGAGATCTCACCTTTCATCAGTTGATCTGTGTAATATTACTGCTATGTATCTGATAAAATCTCTATGGCAGAGCCAAGAAAGCATGGGAAAATCACCTGAATTATGATGTAATTCAGAAGCAAAATTTCTCGCTACTCTAAGAGTCAACTATTTAAAAAAACCCTCTCTTCATACATGAGCAACTGAAATGAATATTGTAAAAACAGCTGTGGACTGAAATAAATAGGGTAAGAGAAGGGATTCAGAAAGGATTTAGTCCACTTCATATGTTGCCACTAGATACTGCTAGAGCAAAGGAGTGAATATTTGCAGTTTCAATTTCCGATTCTTTTCAGAGGAAATAGCCTCCTGATTTTAAGTAGATAAACTAGAACTTTTCTTGTTGTTTTGATGGATCACAAATATGTGATTGGTGTAAAATTTGATATTTATAATCAGATGTTATCTTTTGAGCAAACTATCACTCAAAGTGATATTTAAGACAACATGTGGAGTGGAAGCCCTGCACCAGCCATGGGGAATATGTAGTCCTATGAAAGTTCAGAGAGTTGTCAGAATTAAGCAAGAGAATAGAAGAGAAGAATAAAGATTTTGAGGGTTTAGTCATTCTATTCCCCTCCATAAACTGGACTACTCTGTATAATTTCAGACAGATATAGCCTAAATAAATTGAATGAGGATAATTCCAAAATCTTTTTGTAAAACCTCTAATAAATTATTGGATATTCTAATTCATAACTTTGATAAAAAACCTAATGCAATAAAAACCAGTAATAAAAGCATGAAATGAGCTATAGCAAATTCAGTTTTTTTGAACTCACAAGCTGATTTATATAAAGGCCTTAGTTTGCTTTTTTTATTGGCATGATGTCTTGGAGAAGGTGAATTCTTGTTGATGTCTGATTTGAACCATTTACCCATAAGCAGAGAATTGACGATATTCCTCACTTTTTCTACTACAGCATACTTTCCTTCCTTTAATAAGTAAGATGTTAAGAAGACAGTGTTTCAAGTACCAAATATCACTTCTACACAAATCGTTACTTGAAGGAAAAAAGACTGCATTTACACTGATTGACTAGAGCATATCTTAATATGCTTTGAGGCCCAGCTCCTTTGCTCATCAAGATCAGCTGCTTTATAGTATACATTGTAATGTCATTGAGGTGCTATGTAACCCATATACTTCTCTTTATTTTCTGAGGGAAAAGGACATAGTTACATAGTTTTGTGCTAATGCAAAGCAAAGACAGGGATAGAGGTAGGAGCATGCAAATGTTTCTGGATCCCTTAGTTTAGGCGTGGACAGAATGATAGAAGAAATGGTGCATCTGTTAACAAGCGAGAGGACAAGAGGAGATGGCCTCAAGTTGTACCAGAGGAGGTTTAGATAGGATAATGGAAAAAATTTATTCACTGAAAGGGTTATCAAGCATTGGAACAGGCTGCCTAGAGATGTGGTGGAGTCCTGTTATGGGTTTGCATGGCAAGGTTTTGGTAGTGGGGGAGCCTATAGGGATGGCTTCTATGAGAAGCTGCAAGAAGCTTCCCCATTGTCTGATAACGCCAGTACCAGCCGGCTCTAACATGGACCTGCTGCTAGCCAAGGCCAAGCCAATCAGTGACAGTGGTAGAACTTCTGGGTTAACATACTTAAGAAGGGGAAGAAAAAACTGTTGTGAGAGGGCAGTTGAGAGAAAGAAGTGAGACAATGTGAAAGAAACAACTCTGCAGACACCAAGGTCAGTGAAGAAGGAGCGGGAGGAGGTGCTCGAGATGCTGGAGGAAAGGATCTTCCCTTGCAGGTCATGATGAAGACCATGGTGAGGCAGGTTGTCCCCCTGCAGCCCATGGAGGTCCACGGTGGAGCAGATCTCCACCTGCAGACTGTGGAAGGGACCCCAAGTCAGAGCACGTGGATGCCTGAAGGAAGGTGTGACTCCAGGTTCAGTCTGTTTTGTCCGTGACAGTAATCAATGAGTGATCTCTTCCTTTCCTTGTCTCGACCCTCCAGCCTTTCATCATATTTCCTCTCCCCTGTCCAGCTGAGGAGAGGGAGTGATAGAGTAGTTTTGGTGGGCACCTGGCATTTATCCAGGCCAAACCAAAAGAAGTCCCTATCTCTGCAGGTATATAAAAGACATGTAGATGTGACTCTTAGGGACACAGTTTAGTGGTGGACCTGGCAGTGTTAAGTTTACAGTTGGACTTGATAATCTTGAAGTTATTTTCCAAAGTAAATGATTCTATGATTCTATCCGAGATTTTAACTCTGGTTCTATTTCTGTGGTCTCAGGGTCCTCATGCTTTTTATATCAACTTTTCCACTTCTGTAACAAGGAAGGAGAGAAAAAAATGTACTGTTTTTTTTTTCCTCCAGGATCTGTTTTGAGAGACATTCCATTAGGAATTAGGAAAATGAAATTTCTTTTTTTTGTTTGTTTTTTAAATCTTTGCTGCTTTTCTAAAACTGTTAACCTGGGTCTAGAAATTCATTATGCAAAAATGACAGAGGTTATATGCAAGTTTACTATAGTCCAGGGTTTGATTTTTGTGGGGTTGAGGCAAGGGAAGGAAGAAAGGTGAGAGAGGACATGACTGCATTATCTCTAACAATAACGGGAAGGGATGTTTACCAGTGGGCTGAAATATCTCCTCTCCACTGTTACAAAGTAGACTTGAGTTAGAGGCATTTTGTTTGTTGCTGATAGAGAGTATGGGAGCTCCTGTATGCTGACATACATGACTCCGTTCAGCTGTTCATGGAGGAAAAAACTGTTGCAGGTAGAGGGGTGTTGAAGCTTTCCTTGTCTCAGACATACGCAGTCATCCTCCCACTCGAATGCAGATAGTTGCCTCCTGCGCAAATCAAACATCTGCAATCCATCAAATATTTCTATAGTAGCCATGAATTTTAACCCTGAAAGACAACTTTATGTCCTCTGAACTAACTTCCTAAGTAAATACATGTCACAAAATTAGACATATATAGAGACTGGAGTATTTACTCATCCATTTTGGTCCACCACATCTCTCTTACATCTGATTTTTCCATCAATAGATCAAACGTGTAGATTAGAGGAATCACATTTGTTATTAACATTTCCTGCACAGTGTCCTAATACCACTTCACGCTTTTTATAGAGCACTGCGAATTTTTGAATGACTCTTGTTACTTTTTGGGAATGCTAGACACATATTAAGAAAGTATTTATTGAAGTTAAGTAGTTATTTTCTTAAAACTGGGTGTAGAAATATAGACATTAAAGCCAGCATTTTACTCTCCAAGCTCATGTTATCTCTTGGGAGGAGTGGTAAACAGTGTTAATAGTTTATTTAAATTCGGAGATAGCTATCATATAGAAGAAAAATGTGAAGTTGTGTAGCAGAAAAAAGGCTACAGTTCCTCAAAGGAAATATTTTTGAACTCCAGGGCTCGCAATAACCATGAATTTAACGACCTTTGTCGAGGCACAGATTGAAGAATTTATGTTTGGGAGTCTGCATCACATGATCAAAAGAACATTGCCTCCTGTCTAATATAATATCCCCAAGAGTACATACACCAGGACCTAACAGCACTCACTGAAAATATCCAGTAGGCAATCCAATGTTCTTTTTTCTAACAGATATGCTTTAAAAAGTAGATCAATTCTAGAAGATTCTAGGCCCAAAGAATTGACATAGGTGTTAGCTGTTTTTTGGTTTTGCTTTAAGTCTGAAAACAGGAAAATCTGCCTACTCCTTTTTCTTTCTACCCATACCTTAGAATCCATGAAATATAGCATAAAAATACTAAAATGTTTAATTTGGTAGAAATAACAATGACTCATATATAACATATTTTAACGTTACTTAATGAGAAATTTGAATAGGAACTTGTACTTTTAATGAAATTACACAAGTGACTGTGATGGAGAAAATTTGGCCTCCTCTCTCAGACTCTCAGTATAAAACTCCCCATATGGCTTAAGTAAAAAAAAAATCTGGGGGTGAGGGATTGAGGGATGGTAGTAGGTGTCATGTTATTTTTTAACACGAGCCTGAAAGAGATATGGCTCTTCCACAAAATTTGCCTAATTCAAGGAAATTCATTCTGCATTATGAAACCAGCCCATGAACAATTTCAACAGCCTTTGAACTTCCTTAGGTTTGCAATAAAAAGCAGTATGGAAACCCCAGAGCTCATAATATCCTGATTTACTCTACTCGCATGACATGATCTGTTGCTACCTAACCTTCCTCTATTGATCTATTGGCTGAAGTTTTCTAGTGCTGAGGAAGTCAGCCTGAGGAAACAATATTGCATGTTTGTCCTGTTCTTTAACTTTTCCCTAAGTATCTCCAGTTTCCTTAAAGACAGGTTGAAGGGCTAACGCTCCTTTGGTCTGATCCAGAAAAGCCAATATGTTATGTCAGCCTACTATTTCTGGACTGGAAGCATGTGAGTACCTCCACACCATACTAAAAGCTACACTTAAGATATTGGTTCAGTCCTGCCAAAAAAAGGGGTATGGGGTAGTCTGTGCAACACCCTTGCTTTAAATCTATATGTTCCCAATACCTTCTGACTGCACCTGAGAGAAGTTAGTATGCGCTGTAATGGAGCTGGGACTCAAACTAACATGCTCTGCAGCAAGGCAGGATCAAGCAGCTGAAGAATAAATTTTAGATTATCGGGGAACTCACATAAAGAGGAGCAAGTCAGAAAGAAAAGCAAGACAGGCAAAGAATCTCCTTGATGACCTCAAAACACAACAGACAAATTCTTTATTCTTACACATCATCAATTGCTATTATAGTTATACAATGAAGGTTTAAATCAGCTTTGGGTGTATAGCAAGATTTTAATAAGACATTCACGTGTAGCAATATTACAAAATGCATTTAGGAATTTTGGTGTCTGAATTCATATTTGTCCAGCTTGAATATTCTAGGATATTCAGATGAATACAATATTCCTGAATATTCCAGAAACAAACATTCTTTATGCTAAAACAAACACGCAAAACTCAGTTTGAAAAATACAGATACTGCTTCTGGAGAGGACAGAAGATGAACAGAATATTTTCGTAGAGCAGAAGTGAAAATCTGACATAAAACCAAAACTACTGGACCAGGAAATTAAATAAAATTAAAAATATACATGTAGCAGTTCTTAGGTTCTTTTCAAGTTTTAGTGACTATAAAAATGCTAATTTTCTTCTTATTTTTTTCTTAACCAGAATGTTTTCTTTAAAATTCAGTGAGATCTACAAGATTGAGTTTTATGAAGTTTATGTCTGAAACCATTTTTCAAAGCCCCTAACCAGAAACTAGTGCTGTTGCATAGCTGTAGGTTCCTCACATAATTTACCATAGAATCATAGAATCATAGAAAGTTTTGTGTTGGAAGGGACCCCTAGAGGTCATCTAGTCCAACCCCCCCGTAGCGAGCAGGGACACCACTAACTAGATCAGGTTGCTGAGAGCCCTGTCCAACCTGGTCTTGAATGTTTCCAGGGATGGAGCCTCCACTACCTCTCTGGGCAACCCGTTCCACTGTTTCACCACCCTCATTGTAAAGAATTTCTTCCTTATATCTAGCCTAAACCTACCCTGTTTTAGTTTAAAACCACTACCCCTCGTCCTGTCACTGC
>Ga0065711_1028255_pt1 | contig 42555 bp, 24 predicted proteins | sample Hoacrofraction12_FD_59098 | JGI IMG/M metagenome (GOLD analysis project Ga0065711, IMG submission 59098) | Hoatzin crop microbial communities from Cojedes, Venezuela - Epithelial fraction 12 v2 (version 2) | ecosystem: Host-associated > Birds > Digestive system > Esophagus > Crop | place...
TTCCCCCCCCCCCCCCCAGTTGAAGATTTCTAAGATGCTAATGTTAATCTTGAATTCTTCAGAGACTGGGAAAAAAAGAGAGAAGCGCTTCTTTCTACTGTCTGGCCACTTTTCTGGAAGGACATATTTTAAGCTCATTGGGCTGTGGAAAGTATCAAACTCAAGTTTTCCATTTTCTGAATGAATTTAGTTGGTGTTAAGCTGTCACAGGTGTTGGTAGTCTAGGAGTATGCTATCTCTAGGACAGCTGTAGATCTGAGCTGGACGGAGGCCTCAATGCCTCAAGAGAGGTAGGCATTTTAGACATACCCTTGTGCTTAGGACATTCCACTGATGAGCACTGTATGTTTGACAGAGCTGCTCAGGTCCCTGAGGTGCCTGTGAGGTCTCCCTGTGAAGTAAAAGAAATGAGTAGGCTCTAAGCACAAGATTCTGGATTTTCCTGGGCTCTGTGGTTGAGGGATTGAAATTTACAGCATTTGAGCATTTTAGCCACTCAAGTCACTTATTAGAGCTACCTTGTAATTCTGGATCCAGAAGATCCAGAAATCCAGAAGATACAGTTATGTCCAGGAAGGTCTGCCAAAGAACTGATTTCATATCTCCATGGCAGAAATGGCATCCATTATAGTTAAAGAAGACCTTTCTTTCAAGTACAAAGAATTACTGTCACTAAATCTAATAAAAATTGGATTTTACTCGAAGATAAGACTTGGTGGGAAGCAGACGTGCTCAGTTCAAAGTTAAGCTGAAATTCTTGAGAAAGGAAGAGGGGCTTTCACACATGGGCATGGAAAGTAGGCAAAAATGGAGAGGTGCAGAAGGGAAGTTCAAAAAGCTTTGGAAAAATCTAATGAAAACAGAAAGCAGTGTACCTGTCTCTAATAGCTCATGATAGCATAAGAGAAAGCCCATCATGTGCAAGCTTGTTGCAAAGAAAGCTGGCTATGGTACATCCAGGTAACAGTAAGGTATGGCTGGAGCAACACAAATATATTTAAATGTATGTTTAATGCCTGGTCTTGCCTTGTTATTCTAAGGAAAGCACCTTTATTCAGGAAGACACACGATTTAACAACAAAGCATTATCAGATTCCAAATATTGGGCCAGAGTGTTTTTCTGTCTCCTAGAAGCTGTCCCTTCTCTCCAGCCTGATCGAAATCCATTTCTGTCTTTTCTAATAGGAAATCTGCAGATCTCAAATCACTGGAGAGAAAGGAAGAAAGATTTTTTTTTTTTAACACACTTGCAGATGTGGCTGCATTATATTTAAGTGCATTGTTTACCTTTGAAGACAGAAGCTTCTGCCACACATTGACAGGAAAAATCTGGTTTTTATGCTACAAATGTTTTCCTATGCATGTTTTCCTGTATGTGTTTTGACTTGTCACTTGTAAAGGGATATAGATTCCAAAGCTGTTGGTGAACATGAGGCAGATGAACTAAGAAGTATCTCTCACAGCCAGCCTTTTTAATGATAGATTAATAAGTATATGCCACATAATAAGCATATCACGGTGTAAAAAAATCTCAGAGATGGCTGCATTATTTCTATGGAAAGAGTTTTGGAATAAAATGTCTTCAAGAAAAATACAAGCATATTTTCAGCAGGTGGTACATTTTAGATTTCATAACATTTATTAAACAGTCAATAGGAGGTGAGAGACTTTCTTATTTGAAGTGTGCAAAATGGAGAAGGTTTAATTTGTTATTCTCAGATAGTACAAATAAAGCAAATACTTCTTTATCTTCAAGGAGGAAAATACAGTCATTTAACCTGTTCATACATGTGTATGCTCTTCCAGAAAAGCAGGGATGTGTCCTTGGTATAGACGCTGGCTCAATGAACCAATGATCTTGGTCCTACCAATAAAAGACAGCAGTGGAAGGTGAAAATCGGTATTGACACATTCAAGGTTGAAAGGAGCAAGCTCAGGGAGTTATATGCATAGCTATAGTATAAAAATGCTAAAACCTTGCAATAAAATAGCCCATTGCTTTGTTGTGTACGTAGATGCTCAATGCATATCTATACTAAAAAAAACAAAAAACCATCCTTAACTCCTTCAAAAACCCTCTTCCCAAGACCTTACAGTAGTATGAAATGTGACAGTATGAAATACTAGCAAGTTCATGCATCTTAGAAATGATAATGCAGCCTCATATGAATAATTTACAGTCCTGGTTGGGCAATTGTAAACAATCAGTGCCGTTCACAGAGAAGTTTTTCCGGAGAGGGACAGCACAAAGTCTTAGCTACACAGAGCTTCATTTGTGGGGAAAGATTGAAAACCCTGTAACAGGAGGATGATGTGTTGCGTGCTGCCAGGGGAATGTTTGTGTACGTAATGAGGAGACGAATACCAGTGAGGATAATCCGAAGCAATGAAGGATCCAGAAAAGGCTAGTTGTGTGGTCCTATGCATCTTCAAAACAGAAAAAAAAAAGAAGTGGAATAAAATTTAAGACTGATAATATGAAATGGTATTATTTTTCTAAGTATAGTTCACATAGCTTGACCTGTAGGTTTCAATGTCACTGCTACAAGCTTTAGCAAAGACTTTATCTTGAAGAAAATAATGAGAAGGTAATGAAAGTTACTGCTGTAATAATGAGAGCACACTATAAGTTACATACATTTAGGGGCATTTGTCTGCCCAGATTGAGTGATTATGTCTCTCATTTGCAAAAAATGTACGTTGCTTATTCAAATAGCTGTGCCTTTATGGTGGTGAAAACATATTTCAGAAATCTCTTTAACGTATGTGTTGCTTTGCTGGATGTCTTGCTCTATTTAGCATTCTTTCTTTTTCATTAGCTGTTCAGTATTTATGTGTTCCTCTCTGAAAAATGTAAAATTAAGCCCGGTACTGCAGTAAGAGGAATGCTGGCTACAAGAAAACCCTCTGAAACACCCTGACCAGTGGACTTGGTGGGGTTTCAGCAGGCTCTAAGCATTTCCAAGACCTTGAATTCCTGGAGTTTGTGACTCATCTTAACAGTAAGAGTGTAAGTGGAAAACTGAGTCTTTTTTCTGATGGGTCCGTTGGTGAATGCCCCTGCCAGACCTCAGGAAAGGCAGGATTTATAGAGGACTATTGTGGTTCTCGCTGGGCAGTGCAGAAGCAACAAGCTGGCTCTGATGACAGGTCTCATCTTCTTTGCATACTTCTCCATTTCAGCTCTTCACAGCTCTCTTTGGTTTGATTCTGAAGTTGCAGACATTTTCCGCTCAGTGAAGCTAGCCCCTTCTGCTCCAGCTGGCCCAAGCTGGAGAGGACAGGGATCTGATGACGGCTACTGGTGTCACTGCAGCTGGCTCTACCTCCACCCCACTCTCTTGGCCCTTTCCCTACTCCCCAAGGTTATATAGCCTGAGCTTTCTAATATAAATGGGAAATTTATAACCTTAAAGGAGATGTTGCATATAATTTAATGTAGAAAATATCCATAAGTCTGCATTATATGGTTACTCAATAGATATAAAAGTTGATTTCACTCTTTATCTGATTCCCTAAAAGCTTTCTCCGGTTTATCTCTGGCTTCAAGTTATATCTTATAAAGCTAGTCAAACTGTAAATTCCTTGTGATAGTGTCTGCCCTACCTTAATGAGTGGCTATAGTGTTTATCATGAGAAGGCTCAAGACTTAAAGCTTTCTCTCATTACTAATTAACCACACTGAAATTGGCTCAGTATCTTAGCACACTGACTGGAGGATATTATCCTCAGTATAGAATTGCATATAAAAGTTATAACTACTAATTAAATCATATAGTACTCCTCCAAGAGGGATTTTTCAAGTACAAAATAATCACTGTGGGAAAATTCTAGGGATATAATATAGCACACATCACAACAGTGAAAAGGTAAGACACAAAAAATTCTTCAGAGCACTAGTTTCAACGTATTTTTGCCCATGAAAGTGTCTATGACTGAATCTATTCAGATCATTCCATTCAAAGGGCACTGGTTTTACATAATTCTATATACATGGACATGCATTTTAGAAGGACTTGGATTTTAGGATTGTTCTCAGTCATATTCCTCTTAATGGGTATTGAAAACTGTAGAAGTTTTGATATGCTTACTTTATTGTTTACAACTGAATGAAAATCTCAAACATCAAACAACAAAGCTTTCTGCCCTATGTTATGATTTTCAGCCGTCGGGAGGCCACATAAGGACTGTTTGCCTATTTTGTAAAAAATACTCTAATTGGTTAGACACATTCCTCCTTCCCAATTAAAAATTACAAAAAAAGGGAGTTTGTAACTCTGAGCCAAGTTCATTGATGTATAGAGCATAGCAAATACCAGTCATTATTAAAGACCTGAATGTACTGTGTGTTTTCTCACAAACACAATTATAGTGAGCCAATTTGCATTGCTAAATGAATGCTAAAAATATCAAAACATTTTTCCCTGCTGGCCAGAGAGTAGTTGATCCAATCATTAAAATACAGATAAACAGAAGTAACTACTCTGATGGAAGCTAAGATTATTAAGCACAATATGCTTAAAAAATTATTTAGCTACTAGGATGCTCTCTAGAAGAACTGCAAAGCTCTTATTTAAAAATCACAGCAATCTGTAATGGAGGTTTTTGCGTGGCACCAGAAGGGTGTATAAAAGCTTTACATTAGTCCTCATTCAAAATTTACCACTGGGTCTGTTGGCAGCACGTGCTAAGGGACTGCACTGTAACTACCCTGTAGTAAAAAATAATTTCTGCTTTTCCCAGCAGGACTGATGACTTTGGCTCCAGCAGCTGCTATAAGTTGTCGTTCCTTTTGCTGTACAAGAAGGCAGAGTCTGAGCAGCCCAGCTCTGCAAACAGGTGGGGTCTTGCCTTTGCTTGTTTCTTATTCAGAGCCTGCATAGATGAACCTATTTAACCAGAAGAAATCTGGGCCAGACATAGAAATAATGGTGATTATTTGCAGGACACTGGTTTGTTCCAGGTCTCCTGTTGAAGCAGGTGCTAGAGCAGGGGAGGTTCAAGAATATACCTGTGTTTTTTTGAAGTAAGTGCAATTTGAATATCTGCTTGCTTTCCAGCTCCCACCAAAACTGTAAATGTACTTATCCAAAACCTCTAAGCTTCTCCTACATTGGACGACATTTTTGTTTCATAGCAGAAGTGTTGGCATAGCTACCCAACTGGAAAATAGAAAAATGGGTCTTATTCAGCCATCCACAGTTCCTCAGTACATCCCAATGCAGAATATTCAGGCTGAGTTTAAACTGTCAGAAATCAGTTTGGAATTGTGATTGCATGTTTCTGCAAGCAGAAAACGTCTAAATGAATGGAATGGATGGACGGATTGGTGCCTCGCATTTCCTCTGTTATGTACTTTGATGTCATTTTGAATCATGTACCAAGATCTATAACCAACTTTCCCACCTTCCCAAAGCTACAGGAAAAACTCCTGGAAATATTTCATTAATCATTTTTGTCAAGACTACAGATGAAAGGAGCCATTTGTATTTTATGACAGTCCATAATTAAACATTTACAGTACAGTGCCAATATTTAATACACAATGTAGAAGGAGCAAACTGAACAGAAGGTAAAACTGGCAGAGTTTAACATGGAGTGATGCTGTGGGAATGTGCATGTGTGATCAGAACTGTAACACCGCAGAGCAAGTGGCATTGCAATAAAATGTTGTAGCAGCAAACTGCTTTTCCAGCTGTGTTAGACTTCCATCCCTCCTCCCTGGAACAGAAATGAGAAAAAATATTTTACCCTTGAAATGACTTGGAGAAACCAGATGAGACTTTGGGAGTTAAGATCATTGACTGCTTTTGCAAGGCAATAAAGCTGTATGGAATAAGTGAGTCCCAAGGAGTTTCTTTTGGTTTAATGACTGCCCCACTTTGTTTTTCCTCTCCATCTCGCTGAGTATTTTGTAAAAAGTTTCCATGTCTTGTTTAGGTTGCCTTCCACGTTTTTGTTTTTGCTGGAAAGCAAGGCGGTATTCATTGCAAGAGTCTGTTTTCGTGTGGTTTCTCAGCCCTCTAATACCACTTTGGCGCTTAAGAATAGAAACTGTTTGAACAACTCCATCTTACTCCTGCTGAAACAATCAGAAATGTTCCCATTTCTTCACAAGGATTAGACTGCATCTCCACAAATTGTCTGTGCCATCACAAACAAGATTAATCTAAATGAATGACTAAATGTCAGTGCACAATGTGCATGTCCACATCTGAGCTGTGCACACTGATGTTATACTCCATGGAGGCAGAGCTACAGGGAGAACCATCTGCTAAAAGAGACAAGACAGAGCAAGTGCACCACATCCTGAAAACATCTTTCCTTCCATCTGCATTTTTTAACTGGGATCTGGCTAACTCTAAAGCTAGGGGAGACATGTCACCTGCTATATAGAATTACCTCTCTTCTTCTTCTGCACCATCATCAGGGCCTCCCATGACAGGCCAGCTGCTTACAACTATGTTGGTTGAAAGGAAAGATGAACTAAGAGGATATTGAGTCTCTGCAGTGTAGCTGAGTGCATTCTCTGACCTGTGTAATAAGTAGACAAATATAATCATACGCAGCAAAATGCAGTCAGTGGAAGTGGCATGGACTCTGGATAAAGCTGACTGGTGCCGTCATTTCTTTTTTTTGCAAGCAGTAGAGTTGTTTGAGAAGTGATCGTGTGGCAACAAGCGTGAAATTAAAGTGTCTGAGTGAGCTTGCATTCATGCACAATACTCTGTGCAAACATATTTAAGTAGATGCCATCTATTGAATAGCTACGCTTCTCTCGGAAACAGCTTAGTAAAGCATTGACAAAGACACCCAGCAGCCAGCCAGCTCAGACTGCAAATGTTTGATAGAAACCTGCTGCTAATTAAATTTTATCTGCAGGAAACTCTGGCAATTTTTAATACAGTCATTGATGAAATCCTTATACTCTAAAGTCTGTGGATCAGAACTGTCCATTCTGTAAACCCAGGATTCTTGGTGGCAGTGTGTGTGCATCAGCAGGCAGTGCAGCCCAACAGGAGGGGCTCTGCAAAGCGGAGAATTTGGAGACACAAACCTGACATCCATGTGAGGCACATTTCAGGACGTTTAATTTCAGATTTGCTCTAACCTGTTCCTGTGGTTTACAGGTCCAAGCCTGGGCGGATGGCATTAAGTGCTGTCTTAGAGTGCATTTTCTGGTTTATATCATCCAAAAAGAATGTGATTCGGTGCTACAATATGAACCAAAATGCAGTAAGGCTATGAGGTGGAGACATGAACTTCAAGAATGCCTTCCCAGCCTGAATTAAGGTGTTAGTATAGTTGCATCCTATGTGGTTGATGTTGTACAAGATCCCCCACAATAACTCTTCTTGCTCAAAACAACGGTAATCATAGAAAAAAAGCAAATGTGCAATTGCCTTTTTTTCCCCCAGTTTTTAAAATTGGGAAATTTTGCATGGAAAAATCTTAATGTGTTACTGACCCTGCTTCGAAAAACCTGGCTCTAATTTATATTACTTTATACAGCGTGGAGCTTGAAAACATTTACTTATGAGTAGTGCCATTAATTTCTGTATGATTACTCAAGTAAATAAAAACTTTCATTTCTTTCCTAGATCAAGATCCAGACCAAGATCCAAGACCACGATGCATTTTGGTTGGAACAGACCAATAGGTGTTTCCAGAAATTATGTGAAATGTTGTCCACTTTGCTCCTTCCCAAGTGAAACCAATATTAAGAAAAAGAAAATAAAAAGGTCGTTATAAGAATGGATGGGTATGAAGCAGTTTATTCTGGACAATGAAATCTGTCCTCACAAGACAAGAGAAACTCTGCTCCTTTGCTTGATCCTATGATTATTTCAGTCTATGCTCAAATTAAGCAAGTAGACCAACACCTTGCTTATGACAGGTGTAAAATCTTTACCTTAGTACGTTTATAAACTAGTCTGTTGTTGATAGGAACACCATATCATTTCATGGAGTGATAAAAATCTGTATTTTATGAAAAATTTGTGACAAAAAATACTTATAATGTGAAACCAAATTTAAAAATAGATTCAATTACAAAGAACTTTGTTTTGTAAAAGATAGAATGGAAACAATACAGTAAAAATAGATTATTACAAATAAAATGTTTTTCACTTCCAAAAGCCTAACTTATTTGTTTTAAAAAGTTGAAATGAAATTTTCTTACGGATGGTAACCCTTAAAAATAAGAGCACAATAGGACAGAAGAAGCATGCATTTATTATCAAAATGTGGATGCACAAGTTGTAAAATACCATAAATGTCTGGCATTGTGGATACCATTTAATTAAAAAAAAAAAGGCTTTCATGTAAGCAATACTTTGGATAAAGTATGTTTCTTTCTATTCAAGATGGTTCTCATCCAGAATAGATCCATGAAAACAGAGACACGTGTAACTTCTTCACATTTCATAACACCTAACTATGGATCTGAGCAAATTCCTAATGTTTTTAGCTTTCCTTACTAAGCTGCTTTTCAACTCTGGCTTAGTCAGCCTATTGTTACAAATAGAAAGGCCTTTCTTTGTCGTGGTTGTCTTACACTACTAATCTGTCTGATGCTGCATCCACTAAAGTCGCTAGCAAAACTTTGACTCGGCAGGGTCACATCTTTTACTACAAAGCAGAATGCATGAAGTTAAAGAACAATGTGAATATATTCACACTGTAACTTTTCCAGTAGGTTTCAGGTATTTAAATGAAATTATGCAGTGTCTGGCCTATTTGACAGTACATTCACGTATTTACATCATATACATCTGTTATAAACTCAACAGCAGGTGCTCAGAAACAGCTGTGTCCAGCAGTTTCACAAAATTCCAGACTGGACCACTTTAATTAATGGAGACAGAAACGGTAACGTAAAGCCTTCAAGACAAAGCTGGCCCCAACATAACTTTGTCTTTTGCAAGTAGCCAGAAAATTGGCAATCTTTCAGAGGCTGCCTAATGAATCGTTTCAAGTTTTCTTCCAGGATTTTGAAAAGGAAAGTCACACTTACTTATAAAATTGTATTTAGTTGCTGATGGTCATTTTTCCAATGGCAGAGGCAAAAGAAGAGCAGGGTCGTATGTGGAAATTCTCAGTCGGTGTTCTCCATGGGTTTGTCCTTGGCTGGGAATCCTGCTTTTGAAGGAGCCAGATGTCCCGGGATCTGAAGGGTGAAGATGAAGCCATGCGCAGAGAGGACCTTTCCTCGCCCTGCTGGGGTGGAAGCGTGTGTGTGGCCGTAGCTCACTAGCTGCTGCAGCCTCTTGTGCAGCCGTGTCCCAGTAAATTGTTGTTACGTCCATCTTGGAGTTTCTCATGGCTCTGAAGGGATGCTCTGCTGTCCATGTTGGAACTCTGTCCAGTTTGTTCATGTTGCCTTCTTAATCTGCCAAAGGTTAAAAACATTGATATAGCTATCATGTGCAGACAACTGCATCAGAATGATGCCCGTTGCCTGTCCTGTGGGTACCCACGTACACCTGTGTATAGACCAGATTCCTACACCATTTGATCTCTGTTAACTCTTTGAGGAGCTTTTTAGCTGCCATTTCTTCTGAATACTGATGATTTCTTCCTCCTAAATATGTGCAGCTGGATGTTCATCAAATCCTGCTCCCATTAAAGCCTATCATAAACAGCGAGCAGAGAGTGCTTTCTCTGGCTTTAGCATCTCTGCTCAGACCGTAATGACAAAACCTTCACACAGCTCGGGGCTGATGAGAGTTGTTGACTGCGCACACGACGGCAGGCAGTAAGCAGCTGCTCCCCTTTGCTGTCCTACAAAATTATCAGCAACTTCCATCAGTACAAAAGAAAAAAACGTGAGATGAAATTGTATTCAGTATTCCTCTTGTTATTACTTGATGTGTTGTTAAAGCCTCCTAGGTGGTTTCAAGGAGCAACAATAACAAAAACCTATGTTGTTTAAAGACTGCAAAGCTATCTTCTTTTGACATCATTTCTAGAGAACAGCAACAGCCCCTAGCAGCATCTGCATCCCCCATTTTATCATCAAGCTTCTCAGCATTTCTGTTCAACACGGGTATCAACTTCTGTGATTTTACTGATTCATGTAATATTCCGTGTTTTCCTCAAACACAGACACAATGTAAGTACTTTCAAGTAGGCTATAAAGATTCATGGGGAAGCTATGAGGTAGAGACCAACTTTTTTTTTTTAAAAAACATGAACAGCTGCTGTTTTGGAGGAATTTTTCTCTGACTGTTTGTTTTCTGAAAATGAGAAACAGCTGTTGATGCATTCCCCAAAAAAGCACCAAGAGTTGGCACCAAAGACACTATGGAAGACGCTCTTTTTAACAGTGATCATAAGTGGTAGATATACTCCAAAAATACATTGCAAATAACATTGAATATTTGGAAAATACTCAATAATGGAAAAGCACGCAAAAATTAAATGTAAAGGGTCAGTTTAAAAGGATAAAATACTTCCAGGTGACATAAGGACTATAGAGAAACCATACTGAAGACTCAGAAGAGAGTGTGAAAGGATGTGAAAATTCTGTCATAGATAAACAGAGATAAAGGAGACCATTTAAAGTAAAATTATGAAAACACTGGCCAAACAGGTTAGGTTTAAAAAAGCATAAACACTGTCAAATTAAATAAAAAACTGTAAGGCAGACTGAAAAAAAACGGATTAGAGGAACAAATTGCTAAAAGCATTTACCCTAACGGTGATTTTTCCAAGTGCACCAGAAATATGATGGCTACCAGTGAGTATACAGGCTGATGGGCGACTGAGATATTAGAGGATAGCACAAGAAATGTGAGTCCCTAGCTGAAAAGCCAATGAATTATCTTCACCAGTGTTCATGCCAAATGAGCTTGGGGCCTTTCCTATGAGAAATTTGTCCATCATCTCCAGCCAAACCATCACTCAAACAGCTTTAGAACTAGCTGTTCAAATGAATGTTGACAAAGCGTCGAGACTGGATTTTCACCTAAGGGCTCTAAGAAAATTGAAATATACAATTTCTGCACATCTGAATGGAGTATGTAACTTACTGTTGAAACTGTCTTGGCACCAAGGAATGGAAGACAGCAAATGTGATGGCTTTTACTTTTTTTTTTTTCAATACAGGCTTCAAAAGAGATCCAGCGACTACCAGGAGTATAAGTCATCGAGACAAAGTCTCAAAACACCTTAGGGTCTGAGCTACTGGCCCTTACAAGACTAAGGTGTTTGTAGGCATCAAGAGAAAAGGCTACAGTTCTTGGAAACTCGTGTTGCAACTGTGGGTTGAAAACCTGTGCAAACTGCTAAATAATGGACTGAGACAAATTTTGTCTCTATGGAGATATGAGGATTTATTGTGTTGGTCTAAGACACGCAAGGGCTTTCTCTGAATTTAATATTTATTTGGTTCATGAAATTCTAAAAAACAAGTCATTTACTGTACTGCTAAAATGAATGGAGAAATAAGAAGCCTCTCAATAACAGCAGAAAGAAGGAAAACATCAATTATTTTTTTTTTCAAACCACTCAAACTGGCACAAATGCAGCTTGTAAGGAGGACAGCGGGAAAGGAGAGAAATGAAGCCCATGCTGAGTTCAAAAGATATTACTGACCAGCCTTGAACTCACTCTCTACAGAGGTGGTTTCTATTGCTGATTTATTACCATGTATTTTCTTTTATCCTGTCCTTACTCCCCAGGACTATTATCGAAGCATAATTAGATTAAGGAAGTTTGGAAGCGCTGAAGAAATAGATCGTTTCAGCAATGCTTCATTGTGTTCCCTTTTCAGACATTTTCTGTGTCTAGATCCACTACCCATATTTACAAACTATCAAAATAAGCAGTAAGTTACTAACCTGATGATGTAGTTAAAATTTACCTTACTTAAATGTTTAATTATTTATCAGTCACTTTATTCAGGGATTAAAATTACGTTAAAGACTTGACTGTAAGGGGTTATTATGGGCATGCTAACACCTCCTTATCAATGTGTCCTGGGGGCTGGGCAATTGGACTAAGAAACAGGAGATGCTGATTCTGTTTCTACCTTTTTCAGCCTTTGGGCAAAGCATAGGTCTTTTCTGTGCCTCAGCTTCTCCTGACAAGTAGAGACAATGTAGGAGGGTGAAGCTGAGGGGGAACTGCATTTGTCCAGAAATCTCACATGGTTTGGAGCTAGTCATAAATCTAAGCTTGATATGTTGTGGCTAAGAAACAGAAAGAAAAAGAACTTTGAAGCCATGCCTGGGCTGATGAAACCTTGTGTTCTTATCAAATCCATGCCAGCAGGAGATGTTTCTGGAAAAAATGGTGACAGAGCATACTATAGGCTTGTACTTGCTGCTCTGGATTAGGCAAAGGATGCTGTGAGCAAGAATGTGCCAAGCAACGTGGGACTTTGCTTGCAGTTGCACATCAGATATTGAGGCAGCTGCTGCCAAGAATGATGGAAGCAGAGAGCTTTGTGCCTCTAAGTACTTCTCTGTGCCTCACAGGCCTGAATGAAATGGGGAATTACAGTCTGCTGTCTGTGATGATTAAGAAAAGGAGGTGGCTTATATAATCAAGCAAAATGTAATTATACTGCATATGTAATTATGCATATATGCATTATTGATTATATAAAAATACAAAAGTAAAGAGGGTAGACTGGCTAAAAGCTAGCATGGAAAACATTATACCTAAGCAAAAAAGACTGCTACAACTATAGCAGGCCAGAGTGAAAATCACAAACATCTAATAAAACCCAGTAACAAACTTGGGGACCACCAAGGAAGAGCTTACAGCTCAGCTTTGTTCACTAGACAAAGAGAAATATTGAAAGTTTGTCTTCAGGCTGCTTAGCAGGGTAAGTTCAATGAAAAAGGGTGAAAAGTTGCAGATTCAACATGACTGTCAAAATTTCAGACTTGCTAAGAGACTACGGCCTCCTCCCAAACCACTGCAATTTCAGCAAAAATAAAATAAGACAATTGGTCAGCATTTCAGTCCAGCTCCAAAATGCAAATAGGCTGAGGTCAAGACCTAAACAAATCTCACCACAGCAGCTGTGTGTAAACAAGCAGTCTTTTCAGTTAAATTGTCGGACAGTTACAGAAGTGAAATTTATCTCTTGTTTGTGCATTCTTGATTCCTTGGTAGCAGAGCTGGAGCACTTTTCCATCAGATATACTCAGCTTTTCACAAACATGGGTACCTCAAGGTGGTCCATGTAATCATGGCAAAGTAAATGCAGTCTGGGCAATTCTGTTTAAAAGTGGTACTAGGGCAATGAATCATTTGCAGGAAGCTGCTTTCAGGAGAACGACTTTTCTCGCCTTTAAGCTGATGCAGCTACAGGCTGTGATAACGTGATAAAGGCCCAGGGAGAATGAATGGCGTGATGGGGACTCAGCTGTGGATCTGAACCAGGTAGCTGTTCCTTTGCAGAATGCTATTGACTGAGAATAAATTGTAAAATGGCCAGCTGCGGATGAAAAAAGTGAACAAGTGGTTCCAGTGGATAGTCATATGGAAGAAACAAACCTGCAGGGAAAAGAGGATGAAAATGAGTTTGAACAGTGGCTATTACATTTATTCTGTGACAGTTCTGTACAAATGCATAAGTAGACCCAGAGGCAGCTATTAAGAGTGGTTCTGCTGAACCAACAAAGAGATAAGCTGAATTTTCTTTCCCTTCACCATTGATCCATGCAATGTTGATAGTGCATGACACTGGGCATTGAACAGCTTTCTCTCCAGCAGAGAGGAAGAAAGACTCTGTACCAATTACTGCAGAAATGCATCAAGAAAAGCAACTGAGCTTTCAGTCAAGTCTTGGGCTTCATCAGTATTTCTAGTAAAGACAAAGTGTCTGTGTGAACTATGGAAAGGTTTTTAGGATTCTTATTATCTTGATACTCAGATATTATACTAGAGTTCCTGCAGTATTTATATCCTATGCTGAATCTTGACTCAGATGTTCATCAGCAGAAGGGCATTCAAAGGACAAGGAAAAATTGTTGGTCCAAAAAACCCATAGCGACATAGACCAGTGGCTTCAGGTTTACAAAATGTAGCTGCTTTGTTTAAGAGCTGTATGGAGGCTGTTACACTGACTGTTGCTCATCTGTTTGTTCTGGCTGGATGATACCTTGGTGCACGATAACACCTTTGTACAGCTGAGGTACCCACCAGTGGGTCTTGCCATGCTGTCAGAGTGAAACTGAAGCCTCAGAAATGCGAGACATTTCAAACAGCGGGCACACACTCAGCAACCATCGAGGAAAGAATTTCTACTGACAAAAAGAGAATTCACTACCACTCTTCTGAGACTCCCACACATATCAGGTCCTACAAGACACTCTTTTTATTACAGAAAATTTGCAGGTCAGTTGGCCAGTGTTGCAAAGCAAGTGTTCTGGGTGTGGAGGAAAGAAAATGGTCTGAGTGGGCAGTGTAATTTACTTTCCCATGTCTAGGTTTAGCATTTTACGTTGACCTAAAGATATTTCAAACACTTTGCTGGAGAAAACAGATGGTTTTTCTTTTGTTTTGGGGAAAAGATGAGTATAATAAGACGAGCTTTAGAAACTGTAGTTTTATTGCAGAAAACAAGTTCTGGAATGGAAGAACGGAAACTTTTACATCTCTTGAAAGAAGCCCTGAGCAGTAGATAAATCTGTGGAACATTTATCGCAGTTATTCTTCACAGGGATGGGGGTCTGAGGTCAGAACAGACTGGGCATGTCTATGGTACCTTTTCAAATAAATGAATCCTGGGGCACAGCTTGCTAAATAGTTAGAAACCCACCTCAGTTCTATGATTTAGCAGCTACACATAAGTAATGCTGATGTCTTGTCCACATGGTCTTGGTAGAGGGCTAATTATGAACAAGTCCGAATGAGGAGGAAAAAATAGCTGATCTGTCATGGGGAATGACTGTGCTCAGAAAGAAACTACTGCAGCTACACGTCTCTGTGCATATCAGCGTGGTTTGTCTACAGAAGTTACAAGATGGATTTTAGAAAAACAAAAAAGACCCTTATGTCCAAACACCTTATTTTTAAAATATAAGTTGGTAAATACAGGCTCTTTGGAAGATACTATTCTCTCAAAATACTACACTAAAAATTTTTCATTCTCAATAGAAAAGATCTAGCAATGAAATTTTGTAAAGGAGTTAGAAGAAGCCAGAAATTGACAGACACAGGTATTGGTTTGTTGTATCCTGGTCATAGAAAATAGAAATGTCGAAGATATGCCATGTAACTAAAATTGCTGGATATGCTGAAGTTTTAAAAATTCCAGCCAAATTGATAATAATTTTTACAGAGTGTTATAATACTGTAAAAGTGGACTCCACAAAGCATGAGAAGCCCTACCCTAGGAATATCTCACAGGGACGCTTGCAGAGCTGGGAATACCCAGCATGTCTAGCCAAGATAGTGGTTAGCTGCAGATTGTTAACACTGGAGCAAGACCTCTTGGCACTGAGGGCTGGCAAGGTGTCAGTTTGGTGCCCACTGCTATTGCCCACTATTTGTTTTTAATTTTGATTTTTATTCAGTGTTGTAATGATGCCTTAAAATTTGTATACAAACAAGAAAAAAATTCCTGGGTGAACGAATCAGAGATGGTCAACATGACTGCTTCCTCAAGGTGGCAATGCTTCAGCTCTTCCCACCTCACCACTGCCTGTCCCTGAACACGACTAATCTGTCCTGGTGATAACTAAGCAATCTTTTACCAAATGGTCCAGAATTTGCTTTCTAAGGGAATGGAGATGGTAAGTGGCTGGTTGTATCCCTCACCAGAACTGGATTCCCTACTCGGTTACATGCAAAACAAAGATGCAACTCTCAACCCAAAGAATTCAGTAAATTTGTGGCACTCCTGAACTCCACAGACTACATCCCCACCCATCTCCTTTATTTACAGTCAAAAAGTGTAAATACAAAGACTTAAGGGGACTTTGGAGTTGAACAGTGGCAATAAGACTTGCTTATTTCCTCCTTGTGGAACAAGTGCAGAATATACCCCTGTGTTCCTCACACTTTGGAGTGGTTTTATGCAGAGCAACTTGTTCTGAGAAAGAATAAAAGGATTTGGACTGTGCAGACTTGAAAGGACTCACACTGTCACCTCAAAGTCCAGCATCACCCTTGGTATTGGTAACCCGGAGTGTGATAGAAAGTGTAAACAGAAAGCTACTGGGTAGCTTGAACTTTACATATCTGCGTAACCATCATGAGAAGGCATATGCAGTGGTTTACCTCTCTGACCTAAATAATGAGTGTTCAGTGGTAAGTAGGTGGTAGACAGGTGAAAGCTAACAGTGTTGGTCATATCAACTCATTTTCTGGATCATCTCAGCCAGCAGCTTCAAAGACTCTTCCCTTGGTTTGACACTGAGTAAAAACGTTCATGGAACCCACAACCTCTCATGCTTTAGCCAGAAATAAAGAGTCACTTCCACAAGCTCATGCAAAGCTTTATCTTCTGTAAAATTCCTTATTTAGGCTTTATCAGAGCTCACACACATCAGTAAAAAATGCACCTACTACGAAATCAGGGCAATTTTTTGGCAGTAATGTGTAGGTCCTGCAGTGTGCACCCGCCTTTTCAAAAATAACAGGTTATAGGCATGTGCATCTTATACTCCACTTTGAAAACTCCCCCCATTATTTTTTTGCCATCATTTTAACATCAATTGCAGGCAATGATTGTAGAAATATTGATAACAGAGCATGATTTCCAGGACAATAAGCAGCTTGGCTTGTCATCTGGCTGACACTGTGGGGAATAAGGATTGAGTTTGATACATGGACACTTAATATTTCTGCCTGAATTTTCAAAAGTTTCTCTTATAAATTGGTTCTTGCTGTGTTCTATTTTTGTAAAAATTGAAGAAGCTGGCAGTATTTTACAGTTGTAAATGAGTGTTACTCTTTCTTTTATACCTCTATTATTCTGCTTATTAGTTCTGCTCTTCCAGGTTTTCATTCAACTACTATTTTTTAGTGAAAAGTTAAAATAAAGAAGAAGAAAGAAGTGAGCAAAGCATCCAGATCAATCTATTTTTAACTGAATAAGTGTATTTGGGAATAGTATTTTTACTTTTCAAAAAAAATAAGTAGCCATCAAATATACCAGAAAGGAATGAAAATTCCTGTACTTGCTTTCTTTTTTAAAAAGTTAACAAAAATAATCCAATGCGCTGATTGGAAGTTCAGGAAATTTGCTTATTTTGTACTTTCATCCATAAAGAGGAAAACCCTAACCTTTGCCCAATGTAAATCTTAAGGAAACATGGTAACAGAAAAGAACAAATATGATACTCCTGGATTGTCCACACCCTGTTGGTGTGAGCTGCAAATCCTGCCTTGCCTTCTCATGCTCAGGTTCGCTCCCCAAGGAAAGCAGGGTGCAGCGTGAGGAGCTGGCGTATGATTAGGACACATGAACAGAGGCAACTCTCTGGCCAGATTCTGTGAAACTTCCCAATTTGAAAAGTGGTGCTCTGATTTCATAGCAACATACATCAGAACTAATTGATATAACAATCCTGCATAAGATTAAGTTACCTGATTACCTGAATGGCTGCCAAACTATTAATCCACTTCCCAGTCCCCAGTGGTACCCAGGCGACATGACAGGCAGCAAACAGAGTTCTGCATGGGAATGTAATTTCTGAGTTTTAGGCATTGGTTACATTCAGACCAGAATGTGAAATGGTGCAGGGATTGATGTCTGGAAGCAAGGTGGCCTGGGCTGGCTTGCATCCTTATGGCTAAGCTCTCTAAGCTTCAGAACAGAGGTGTATTCCAGCTGCCTATTACGCAGCCCTTGGTCTACGCTAACCTCTGAAACATGAAGGGAATTGCTTCAGAGAGTGGTTTTGTCCTGGAAAAAATTATCTTAGAGACCATGCATAACAACTGAGCAGTATGGAAGACTGCCTATATTCTGCCTTTAAAAAATAGGCAGAAAACAACAATGAAAGTTAGAAATGCAGAAGAAGAAGAAAAAAAGAGTAGAAATGGAAGAAGGAGAGTTAAACACCTTGAAAATGAGAAAGGATTCAAAAGAATGCCAACTGTGGAGATCTAATTAATTAAACTAACTAACTATATTGCTGATTAAAACTATCTCAAAAGACAGTTGCATATAGCTAATGTTCTTTTTTATGAAAAAACCCTATTTATACCTAACAGAGGAGCAGTAAGCATGGCAGACTTAACTACTTGGCTCTTCTTCTCTTTAACTTGTGCACAGAGAGTTCTCAGTAATGTTTTCATGAAAACAGAAATCATTGAAAAGTGTACGAATTTGCTAAGCATTTTCAAGTAAACAAGGCAGACACAATCTTGCTCTGTGCCAGAGGCTTGAGGTAGACCGGGACAGACTTCAGGACTGACTGGAGCAGACTCAACACTCATCACTCAGCATCACGTCAGCACTGAGTCACACATCTCCAAACTGGAAACTATAGTCTGCAATCTCAGATAATGTTGCCCTGCTCTAGAATTTGTGTAGAGAACCAACACACAGAGAGCAGCTTTAAATGAAACACAATACTATTGTGTGTTTGTGTAATAACAGGTATGTATTTTGGGAGGCCTGGGTCCGAGTAGTAACCTAGAATCACAGAATCCTAGAACAGTTTGGGTTGGAAGGGACCTTTAAAGGTCTAACCCAACCTCCCTGCAGTGAGCAGGGCTATCCTCAAGTAGATCAAGATGCTCAGAGCCCCATCCAACCTGAATTGAAATGTTTCCAAGGACGGGGCATCTACCACCTCTCTGCCCAAAACCTCATCATATCACTAGCAAGAGTGGATGTCATGGATATTTAGCACTTCCTTGATAATGTTCACACTTATAACTTGCTTGTTCTTGGCCTCTTGCCCTCATGGCTAGGTACATATGGTTCAAATGCAGTTGCCCCACAAGTGTGCTCGATGCCGTACAGGATGCCCTTGATTACCTGACACTCAGAGAGAGCAGGCAGATGCAGCAGCAGACCACAGATGCCCTGTGCCTGTTGGACTGGCAGCTAGGCATTTAGTTTTGCAGAAATTAACTGAGACTGCAGCTGTGGGAGGGATTTTATGGCAGCTAACTGTAGACAGTGGAAAGATTCATTCAGGGTCTCTCCACAGGATAGACAGAGGCACTAACATGAAATAATTAGTTCCAGTCTAAGTTATCTAATATATGTGTCACAGATCAACCTTGGGAGATACAAATCTCTCCTCGCTGACTGCTAAAGGAGCTTAAACTAAATAAATGATTTTTAAATTTATTGGTTTAAAGGAATACAGTCTTGTTGCATCTTTAGAAAAATAGATTTACCTTTCCTCTCCGAACCACAGGTTCAAGTCCTTTCTGTCTAGCGGCTGTATAAGCTCACCACACACTGCACTGCTTAGCAGAGCCAACTTGCTACTGGATTAGAGCTAATTTACACCCACACTGTTCAGGCATGCAGAAATTGAATAGAGCTATCAGCCTGGTACATAGCACACACTGATAAACACTGCCAAGAGCTGGGTAATGAAGTCACTGAGGAGCACAGGGATGCAACTGCCTGTTCGTCCATGCAGCTGTGCCTATAGCATATTCAGGCTCTGGCAGCAATGGCTTTTCTGCATGACTTGGGCTATATCTTGAAAAATACTTTGTCGTCTAACTCCCATTTATTTCAGATACCTTTGAAAATCTTGTGTACACCCTTTCGGATAGGAGTTGTTCTGCATCTAACCAATATTTAACTCAGTCTGTCTTTGACCCTAAACAGGTACTCTTGGTACTGACTGCTTCGGTAGAAATAGTCATAATCTCAGGTCTGTTTTCCTAATACGCTGTGATGTACGTGTTTTGATAGCTCAGTACATTACCATGCAATCATTCAAATAACTCTGTTTTAACTCCATTTAAATTTAAATGACTGAGGCGCAGACTAAAAGTTATGCTTTATTACAGCTGAATGTGAAAAGTAAAATTTTGGAGGAAGTATCCCCATGTAGCACAGATGTCTTCTTGTACCACTGACACTCATGACATTTACTCCCACCCTTTCCAAAAATCCTTGGGGAAATATGCTTACACCATGGGTAATTGATTCAGGTTGATAGTTCCTGCTGAGTAATTACACTCAGTAAATGCCTGTGAATATAATTTTCTATCAACCAGCAATTTATAATCAAGCATAATGGGTTCAGGTGCACATACAGCATGAGTGACATGTGAAGTACTAGTATGTGGAAGTCAAGTGACAAATTATACTGGATGCTGTAGCATGTTGACCTGCAATGTCTTGAGATCTCAGCTTTGCCTTGGGAATTGATAAAGCAAAATAAGACTGAAGAGATGAAGTAAATAAATGAAAACAACAAATGATGTGCAGCCATTTAAGAAAATGAAACTAAAACAACTGATTAACGCTAACATTAAAGCCATGTTCAGAATAGTAAAATACCTGTCTCTTAGAAGTGGGTTGTTGACTGTCCAAGACCAGATGCATCCAAACAATATCTGTCTTGTTCAGCTGCATTTTAAAATGTGAACTAGTTTAGACACATCTGTAGATCCACTTGTATAAGAAAAAGGAAAGCAGCTATGAAATTTCCCAGTAATGCATTGGTAATTAGACTTGTGGGACAACAGGAAGAAAATTTTCTTTGCAGTTAGCCAGAATCCAGTTTAAAAACTACAGGCACTTGCATATGAATAAGGCTATTTCTCAGCAACGTGGGACAAAACTCATTCTCAAGAAAGACACTTGTTTCCTAGCCTGCCTTTGGTATGTATCCTCAAGGATGCAGGCTCAGCCTTTTGGAAAGCTGTCAGCAGACAGACAGGTCACAGGAGTTGCTTTGACATAATCACTTCCTTTATTCTACTGGTGAAAGTTTCGAGGTAGAGTGATCCTTTGGGTCCCTTCCAAATGAAACATATGGGGAGAAGGTCATTTCTTCATCTGCATCTAGAGTTAGATCTACTTTACTGGAAACCTATTCCCAGCTACCAGCATCCCCACTGAGACCCTGGATCTCAGGGTAGGAAGATTTTTACAGAGGAGCTGGAGTGAAGAAGACTGCTAGCAGGAAGCAGATCACAGCAACAAGCAAAATTTTGCTAAGAGACTGAAAATGTAAAGAGAAATAATAATGTGATGCCTGTGAAATGTCTGCTGCCTTTGCAACGATGGTGATGCACATCTGCATCTCTGTGGCAGTGAACTGGTGTGCCAGGTTGCCACAGCCAAACAGGACTGGACAGAAGGGCAGCCAGCCATCACCAAGACTTGGCCATTCAATCCCGTCTCATTTCTTCTCTTTGCTCTTCATGCCTCTCCCCGGTGCTGAGAAGAGGATCCTGGATCAGAGGTGAGTGAGGAAAATATTAGCTGTGACAACCGATTTGCGTAGCAGCACCAATTTCCTTAATGTGACATCTCTAATTGAAACTGCCGTTCTGCAGGAGCTGTACAGCCAATATTTTAAGAATTACGGCATGTGGAAAGCCAGTCTGGCTCTGCCTGATTATTGAGACCTGACAATAAACATTCTCAGACTGGAATAAGTATCTGGGAGGAGGCTATTTCAGCCCTACCCTTCTCTTCACAGCAGCAGGCTTCCTGGAATCAGAGCCTGCGAGTTTCCAGGGAGTAGCAGCATCCTGCACTGATCTCTCTGCTGGCTCATCTCTCTCCACCTATTCCTCATGCAAGACTCTGCTAAAGTCCAAAGCTTAGATTCACAGGAAACCTAGTTAACCCTGCAGCTCCTTCATTCCCTGAAGAATGGACCTCCCCAAAGGTGGCTTAGCTGGTCGATCACATGTGATTGCACAGCGGAGTTCACGGACTTCAGCTGATCACCAAACCTCCCTACACAATGCATGGGGAAGGTCAGTGCCTAACACAGGGGTCCACAGAAACCACTGTGTTGAACATCGAGCCATCTAGGCTAGTCATTAAGGTGCACCCACAACAGAAGTAGGTATTATGCCGCAGGTGGGACACACGAAAGTTATCTCCAGCTGAGTTTCAAAACACTGAGGTCTTCTCTGGGGATGGGTGCCTGACATCCCCTGAAACATAGCAAAGGACAGTCTGAATCTTACCAAAATCTCTTACTTCCCTGTCTGCTTTGCTTTCCCTATTTCCAAAAAGGAGATATATATGTATATGTGTACTTGGATACATGCATACTTATGCAAATATATATGTACATTTTAGTGTGCAACCCTTGTGCTATTATGAAGACTCTGTATGAAGACAGAGACCTTATAAGCAGTGAGAAAGCATAAAGGCACATATCCAGTCACTGCATTTAACACAGATCCCGCCTCCCACAGCGGCCCATTTCAGACACTAGTGGACACTGTCAAAGAACAAGAGACAAATGTCTGCTGTGGCATATCCTCCTCTCTCCTGACACTTCCAGGCTTCCCAAACCAATGAGTGTATTTGGAGACTCATGTCTGAAAGGCCTTGATGGCTCTTTCTCCAAGAACTTTTCTAATTGTTTCTTGAATCTTTTCATAAGTTTAGCACCCAGAACACTACTCGGCAACATGCTGCATTGAACAGAAAGGCATGGTTTGTTTTCTTTTAAACCTGCAGCTTGGTAATTTTGTGAGCCTGAGTTACCAGAAATAGTGAATAATCGTTGCTTAGTCATCTTGTCAATAAGTTCTGTAACGTATTGTTATTTAGCCCATTTCTGTCTTTCCACTTGCCTCTTCTCTCAGTTTAAACTAGTTCAAGTCTATGAAATCCTTCAACGTGAGCCATACGACACCTCTGGTCAATCCTGTTTTTCTTTTTTTGTAACCTTTCCAAGTCCTGTGTATCTTTTTTGAGATAAGGAAGCAGAACTGTACATACAAGGGAAGATACAGATGTATACATAGGAATATATATATGTATACACACAATGATATCCTAATGTATATTTCTCTATAGCTTTTTTTGCAATTTTGAGCATATTAACAGCTTTTAGTTGTCCACTATGCATTGTGCTATCCACAGTCTTTTGAAAATCTCTCTCCTTCATAACTGAAGATAATTTAAAGTCCATTGTCCTAATTAGATTATTTTCTTCCTAACATATTTTCATTTATCAGTACTGAATTTCAGCTGCCATTTTTCATTACGCTGCAAATCAGAGCCATGACTATTATTATCTGCTGCAGCTTTTTGCAGTCAGATTTAGTTTTGACTGCTTTGGTGTCATAAGTGGACTTTGTCATCTCACCATTCATCTCCCTTTCCAACTCATTTATGAATACATTCAACAGACACACAAAGTATCAGAATGACTGGCACTAATCATGTTGTAACATTACTGGCTTGCTTCTGCATTACTTCAGCAACTGGCCCCAAAGTGCTTTCCTAAAACAAGACGAAGACTTCAGTCTTCATGATTCATTCTCAATTTACGGAGACTCCTAACAAGTGAGAACTTATGCTAGTTTAGGACATGAAGAGAGATGAAGAGAAATCATGAAGGCAGTCCCCTTTGGTCACTGAACAGTCATGACCTATTATGCAGCCGTCATTTATCATAGATATGATTTTTCCCATGTAACCTATTAAAAAAGTAATCTTAGTGCTCCAAATCATATATTTTTCATTCCTTTCCATATTCTGAGGTGCACAAATGAAAATGTATTTTTCTTTGCCTATGAATTGACATTTGATTAATTTTTATGAGGTGTGTTTATGTTTAGTTTTCCACAAATTGCAAACCTACAGTGCTGAGGATCTGTATCTGTTGTCCTGATCACATTTTCGCACAGAGAATGCTCTGATATATGCACCCCTGTACAAAATTTCATTCCCAAAGTTGGATGTCCATTTGGTGAAATATTGCTACTACAATTGTATGGTTACTTGCTCGGGAAAACTTTGGCCATTTTTCCTGGAAGGCTTTGAAAATGAGGTTCCAGATACTCATTAGGCTGTTTTTTTCTTTGTCCATGAAACAAAGAGAACACATTATTGAAACAATGACTTTTGTACGACCACTCTTTTCTGAAAAAAAAAGTGAATTTGAAGGTAGGTCTACAGAAAAATAACCAGCTTGGACCTGCTGTGCTCAAATCTTTAGGCAACTTGGCTCACTAAGAAGAGAGTCACATTTGGACTTGTAATTTTAAGCCAGTAATAATGAGCAGGAATCAAAGGCTGAAGTGAAAAGGCTTGTGTGGCCAAGCAGCAGTTATTAGTGCCCAGAAACAAACCAGGTTCAATCATGTTCAGAAAGGCATCTTTCTAATTAGGTGCGATTGCAGGAGCAATCTCCAAAAGCAGACATATCCATTACAAAAAGGACAAGAAAGAGGTGAGTGAAGAGCAATGCAGCCACTTGAAATGCTGAATTAAGGTCAACAGAAGTGTCAAGAAAAGAGAAGTTGTGCTGTGGCCTCATCCAAAAAGCACCGAGATATTATGGGGATTAAGATAATACAAATATCTGCAGAGACACAAAGTATCATAAAATACCTATTAAGAAAAGTACATTCAATGAGGTATGCTGCAAATCATTATGAATATTCAATTCCAATCAAACTGAAATGAAAAAGAGCACTCAGGGACTCTGGATTTGAATCTGAAAAGACGATTGAAACGAACTACAGAGAGAAAGATAATAGATTTGATCTTATACATATGCAGAGAATATTAAGTAAGCTTTTAACCTATGATATGGACAAAATCAGACAACATGATTTTAAGTATCTTAATGTGCTTAAAATATGGTCCCTCAACTCTTGCTGTTTATTCTGGGAACAAAGATCTGTCTGTTCACCGAGAGCTGTTCAGTATCTTTTAGGAAAGATCTAGGTACGACCAAACAGTAGGAGTTATAGTCAGAAAAGAAAGTGAAAACGTGCAGCATCTGACTGCTTCGTGTTGTGGCAGAATTTTCTAGTGTGGTTGCATCGAACAGATTCCGAGAATAGAAATAAGGTGTGCCAATACCTTAGGAAAGGGGCAAGGCTACTCAGATCAGTGGTGACTAAACAGCTGAATATCGTAACAATGCTCCTGTGGGATATAGGATATTAGTATTAAGTAAAAACCTGTCCAACTTCAAAACAATTAGTAAGTTTTTTAAAGTTTCCACTAGAATTGTTAAAAGTATGGATATTTTATTCATCCCTCCATCCCATTTATTAAACTAGCTCTGCAGAATTCTAACCCATTTTCACATACATTGTATATATGAAATACATATTCTGCTCAGTAAAATATGACTATATGATTTTATTTTCATTAACAGGCTGATAATTTTGATGACAAGTTTGTGAAGCATCTAACTGAAGGATTGTTCTGCCTCAGGAGCCGATATTTCATGTGTTTTCTCCACTGTTCTCCTCTGTTCTTTGTTTGCTCACCGCTTTAAGATTAAAGACATCTTTCAGGGAGAAGAAGAGGCTGAAGAACCATAAAGGGTAAGAAAAGTGATTCCGCTACAAGACAATATTAAATCTTATTTCTTTATTTTTGGCTATTTCAGGTTTTGGACATTCATAAACAGATGTAGATGTACATGAATATTTGTTTAGTGATAATGGTGCAAAAACAGCCAAATAACCTGTGCTCAGCTTTTGAATAAAGCTATGAACAAACACTGTGTCTTTATCTGTATAATCTTTCTTTCCCCCTTCAAAGAAGTTGAAAATATAGCCTACAGCTTCTAAATAAGATCAACTTTTAGAAAAAATTGTTGGCAAGTCTATAGGAATACATGTTCAGATACTGCAGAACATTTGGTGCTGCATTTCTAGATCTAATAAAGCATCTAACATAGAAATAAATTTTAAAACCACAACAGAAAAAGGTTTGTTGGCAAAAGGAGCCAAACAAGTCCCTGAAATCAACTTCAGATCATATTCTCCAGCTAAGATCCAGTACACAGACTATTTTTAGATCACATTTTGTTTAGTTTATGTATTCAAATCTAAATAAGAGATTTTACTGACACTCCTTTTAAGAAGAACAGAAAACATTTCCTTCACCACTTTCAAACTTGGGTTGTGAAAGGATTTTCCTATTTTATTTCACTTTGGATCAGGAGGGAGTTTACCCTTCTCTTAAAGGTACTGCAAGATAATGTCAATGTGGACAGATGACATACACCTGTATTATGCCAAAAGACATACTTGTATTGTAATTTGTAGCTCACATCCACTGAAATATCAAAGTAAATAAGAATAAAGCCTTCAAGTCCTCCATCTAGTGACACCTCAGCCACTCTGGTATGTGAAGCACTGGCAAAAATAAAATCAAGATAAATCTACTTACAGTGTAAGGGATTTCAGTCTGGATGCTTCATGTTTTCCTGCACAAATTAAGATGAAGGTATAAAGCTACCTCTTCAGAACAGCACAGCCATTTTACATGGAGTAGAAAGTATTTTCAGTCCATTAATGCTGCACATCCCTAAAGCTGCTTCTGGTCTGCTGTTCCATTATCTGGAGTTTTATAGAAGTGTCCCAAGAGGAAATTACATTGAGTGTGGAGATGAACAAGGCTCACCTTCAGTTTTGCTTTTATTAGAAGAAAGGTGTGTCATAGGAACAACTGTAAACTCAGATCAGAGAAAGAATTTGAAGCATTTAGTGTCTGTTTCGCAGACATGAAAGCAGTATTCCCTTCAGATTTCACAAATTTCACAGACTGTATTATAGGATGAACAGCAATGAGAATAAGCCTAGCTAAACTGAAGCACAGAACTACACCTGGACTCCTCATCTATAACTGCCATTTTTAGTACACAGGACAGTCTTTTGCATTTATACAAATCTTAGGAAAATGGAAAATGGTTTTGTTTCATCTTCTGCAAATATCTTTGTTTGATAGAGTTGTTTTCTGGCTTTTTATACAGAGAAACTGGGAACAATTTGTCTTCCTTCCACTCCTCCTCATCTCCCCAGTGGATACTGAATAGTATCAACAGAAGATGCTGTGTGATCAGGAGTATGTAAGTAAAAATATGCAAATCTAACTTTTGTTACCCACTGCTGATAATCGTTGATTACACACTTCTTTGTCCAGCAAGCCCTGCACAGTTAAATCCAATATTCAAAGAACAGAAAATATCACAGCTCGAAGTCCTGCTTTCCTAATTCCTATTTTAGCAAAACACATTTGCTCTATCATTCTGCAGTGTAAGTTTGTGCTCTCTGACAATATACTATATTCTGTTTCTTTTTAATTCTTTAAATCTTTCCTCCTGTCTCATAACTGTTCATACCACAGATATCAGCTACATAGTTAAACTATAGTCCAATCAAATAAATTACATTCAAGGACAATGTAAGACGTAACAGAGAAGATATGTTGCCTGAACGCTGCTGGTAAAACCATCTGGGAAAAAAATCAGCCTTTTTAACTGACTCTACTCATTCAAGAGCCTGGCTTAGCCAAAATGGACTCTGTCTTCCTCCTGCACTCAGCTTGCTTAAGACATTCCTATAAATAGCAGTTTCCAATTACTTGACTGCAGACAGCAATAGAAAAGTGAAAATGTGCACGTTCTGTCTGCTGGCATTAACCTACACTATGAAGTTACTTCATTCACTCTCTTGAATTATTTTTTAATCCTTTTCAGTCTAGTAAGCATTTTCTCTATCCTCCCTACTCTTAACTGCAGTGTGAGAGTTTCCAATAGTCTCCCAAGCTTCTTGGAAAGAAGCAATACATAGCATATTTCAAGATTTTCAGTATCTGTTTTAAGATGAAAGATAAATAGCGAAAAAGAGACACAATGTGGAAGTATTAGCAAGACATTCAATAAAAACAGATTCTGCTTTTCACAGCAGATATTTTACAAGTATTGGATTGGAAGATGTTGTGGAACTGGGATGGTTAATGTCGCACTCTAGCTACACTTTACTGTGTGACATTCTGTTGCTCAATTACAAACATCTGTGATTTTGCCTAGAATCCTTTTAGTTTGGGTATTCTTGTCTTTTCCCTTGAAAGATGGGCTAAATTTTTTGATTCGCACCTTCTTAGTATTTATGTAGTGTTCTGTACCACTGAAGTAAACTAAGTAGAAGGCTTAAATAACAATAAAATGTAGAGGCTTACACAACAAAAACTAGCTTTTTGTAGCTGTATGTAATGAATATCCAAGGAAGCATGCAGATATTTTCAACTACAGAAATTCATTATTTTAGAGTACATAAGCAATTCTCCTCTATGTAGTCTATGTAGGAATGTGGAGGAATATCAAAACATCTGTCTATTAATCTGAGACTGCTTTAAAGCCCTGCTTGGGATTAACACCTCACCCAATGATATGATCACATATTATCGGATATTGTGTTTGTAGGAACAGTTCATGTCTTTCAGCATCTGCAGCTGCACCTAAGAACTTGATCGGCTACATGGCTTTAGAAATCCATTTGAGTGCAGCCTCAACCTGTGCATACACCTTTGAGCGCATAGAAAGGTCTGAGGAAACCCACCATGAACTACTCTGGTGTATAGTGTGTAGCCTCTTCTCTCTGGTATGATGATGTCTGTGTCTTTCATTCCTCTTATTTTGTTTGCATTAACTTGAATTCACTTTGCACTTCAAAAATTTGATTTCTGCTGCCCCCCTTATTAATATTTTTATCTTTGAAAAGTGCTACAGAAGTCTCTCCATATCCTTCTTCAGCTTTAATACAATTTAAAAAAGAAATGATTGTACTCTGGCTTAAGACAATGCAGGATCTGTTGTAGGTCTGTTACTAAATATTTTTCTTTTTCCTTGTCAAAGTCAATCAAGCAATGACCAAAATACATGCTGTTCTCAATGAAGTGCATGTGTTTTATCTTATGTTTCTATTTTACTTGTACTCTGTTTAAACTTCTCCTTGATCTCTCATCAGCCTCTCAGAGTCCTTTATAGCTTGTGTTGTTACTGTAGTTGTGCAATATGAAAAAAATGAAAACAGTTCCTATGCACTCCTAAAACACATTTAAGAATAACACAGTAAAATCACATCAAAAGAAATTGTTTAATGGTAGTGAACACACACAATGGGATTCTGAAAGTGTTTTAACAAAATCTGGTATTTTATTTTATCATTCAAAAATTGCTGTATATTTGGTTTCCTTGATATATGAGTCTGGAGTACGTGAGAGAATCATATCTAGAAAGGAACTAGTAGTATGAACAACTTCTTGGAAATACATTAAATTGATTTATCAGTGTAATCTTTTCTAAGCTTGTTCTTACAGTCTTAATCATTTTGATTTTTGTGGGTTAATAAAATTCCTACAAAATTCAGGCATCCCCTAGTTCACCGATACCAGAACTGATTCAGAGAAGTCCACCAAGACCCTTCTGAAAACCATATATGAGCTGACTTGGTCTGGCTTTTGGTGTTTGTGGCTCTTACATAAACATATGACTCTTTTGTGTTAGAAATCATGCAAAATGATATGAAGAATCTGTTAGACCTTCCTTTTCTTTGTAGGTCCTTGCTGTAGTTTCTGTGAGCAGTCAGTATTGGGCATAGATATGTCCCACAGATTGCAAACAGAAAATGGGGTTATCCATGGCATAGTTTCCTTCATGACATCATGTCAACTGTGCAACGTTGACAACCCCTTTCCCAGTTTTAATTACAGAAGACAGAATTACCTGCATTGTAAGCATTGAGTAAGATATTCACAGCTTTTTAATTATTTTCTAGCATTTCACAACTGCATTAGAAAGGCTTGCAGATATAATTAGGTCAAAAAACCCCACTCCATATACTTGGATGAAATGCAATAATTTGACCAAAGACAGAAAGAGCTCCCATGTTATGAGCTATATCTGTAATACAAATGGGTCCACAGTGGCTGCATAGTGGCTGCAACTCAAACACAGGGAATTAAGTGAAATGCAGTGGACCAGAAAGATTATTGACGTCCTTGGGATTCAGACTTGTGTTTCTACGGATTCTGGCTGACACTCAGACTATGATACACTTCCTTCCTGTCTGATATAGTTATAATATGTAGCTCTATTGAAATAACTAATGTTGAAATTACCTGGTTTACGGTGCTGAAATATGAATAGAGTTTCCAAGTCAGAACACTGCAGTTCGTATAATTAAAATTACATGAATTATCTTTCCCCTTTGTTTTGTTTAAGTTGTGAAAAAGCAGTCCTTTGTATTTTATTCTCTTTGCTTAATTGCTAACAGTTTCTCTGGATACTTTTGGTGACATTTACCTTATCTCTTTAACATACTTTCACCACAAGAATTTCTGCTAGCTTTCAGAGATGGAAGAACTAATAAACCATCACACCAGAGACTATAAGAGGAACAAATCAATGGAAATCCAGCCTTTTAGCCCCTGCTACTGTGATCATTAATCTTTTCCTTACACCGGGAGAAAAAAAAGTAATTCTCAAATTAATTTCAGTAGTGCATGCTAAAGAGACATTAAGAAACGCACTTACTTCTCTCGGTTGAATATGATGAATTCTTTCCTAACGGTTTCCAAGCACTGCTGCAGGTGTACATTCTTTAAAAAAAAACATGAATAGGTTGATTAAAAAAGATGGAAAATCACAGAGAAAAACCACAACAGAAACAGCACAGAACAAAACAGCTTATGAATGAATACTACCAAACGGCGTTTTGAAGACTCTTCAAAAGTGGGCCATGATAGCACAAACAATCTTTATTTCTTTTGGAAGAAGTTCCCCATAAAGAATTCCTGAGGATTTTTACGTCTGATAGCTCTAGGAAGTATAGCTTGCACGAGCATTCAAAATCATTAGAAGTAGCAACAGTATTTAAAAAATATCACTGAAATGAAAATTCAAGTCTGGAAAATGCTTATATCTTAATCTTCTCAGAAGTTTAGACTGTTTATACAATGAGTCTTTCTTCCTGCGACACGTTAGTCAAGACCACAAGAGACAGCTTTAAAACATTTACAAATAATGAGCTTTTCACTGCATACTTTTCATTTTTGGTACTAGCAGTGGATAAATACTCCTTGTGACTGTCTGTCCATGTGTGGGAAGTGTGTTTGCCAACTGGCAACACATTTTTGTACTTTAAATGAGCATCTGTGGGAATCTTAAAAATTATTACAACTTATACATGCTGTTATCATTTGAATGAAATAAATGGTTGCTTTTCATCTTGCTTTAAAGATGGTTTATGCTATACATGAAATGACAGACATAGAGGTCAAGTCTGTTTTCAGAGATGATAAAACTTAACTTCATTGAGTTTGTCCATTAGAGAATGCAAGTAAAATGCCACCGACAGCAGCCACAACCCCAGCTTACCAGTGGGCAGGTTTCCTTAGCTCCATCTTTGGATTTGTTTTTGGCAAGTCTCTTTTTCTTTTTATGGAGAGGCTTGGACTCTAAAATCATTTCTTCAAGTTCAAATGTAGGATCACAGTTCAGTCTTCCTTTCTGGTACAAAAGAATTAAAAGTTACTCTTTGAAGCATCATGGTGGTTTTCTTAGTTTGCCTGGCAAGTGTTGATAGCATTAATAATGATCCAGCTTCCCAACCACATCTGTAAAATGAAAACTGTCTTTTTAGGCCTGGAGTGATACGTGAAGTTTAAATAAGGGAGGTAAGATAAAAATCATATTAAAAAGCAGTTATAAAGCATTGGATCCTCTTCCTAGTTATATACAGATGTACTCCTGAAGTGACTACAATTATGTCACCTCAGTGAGAGACATTGATCTGGCCCAGGGTCTTAATCAGAATATCAGTTGATGCCATAGAACATAAATGGCAGCTGCAACAGTGCAGGAGGGATGGGAAGTACCTCTAAGACCTTACTTGTTATTTCTGAACGGTTGCAGGTAGATTCAGTTACCTAGCTCCTATCCGTGATAACAAAGGAAGAGGCAGGCCTGTTTTGGTTAGCAGTATTTATATTAAAAAATGGTTCTATTATGCTTTATCTTACCCATTACATTACTTAAATGGTCTGGATTTTCCATTGTTGTGTTAATTTGTGGTGCTTGAACCAAATCTTAAGATTCTTTGTTGTATTAGAAAGTTCTTTTTTAAGCAGGATGGCTGAAAAAATCCTTTCTTGCTTTTTCTCTATCAATCTATATATCTATCTGTCTGTTGTCCTTCCTTGATTCTTTTCAGATTCTTCCTTCACTCTTTTCAGGTTCTTCATTCTTTCAGATATTTTCAGCGTAGACGTTTACAGGAACATAGTTATGCTTTGGGGTTTTTTAAAAATTCTATTCATTAGTGCAGTAAAGCCATCTCATGACAACATTTGGGATGAACTCTTCCTCTGCTATTTAGGGGTAAGAGCAAGGGTATGGCCAGGAAATCTGTGGTTCAGCTGAACAGAATACATTTTTAAAAAGTCACTGCTTGGCATCCTAATTACTGGCTCAGTGTTTTGTTACTCTTGCAGTCAGAATAACACAAGTTCCTTTCTTCTGCTCATTCTCTCAAAGCCTTTGAAAAAATTTGCAAACAATTTGAATTTTGTGGTGGAAGATCTTTAAAGCAGCCTGTTTTCCTCTGGGACTTCTGAAAGTTCAATCACACCATTGCTGCCGTCAAGGTGGAATTACTAAGATAACTCATATATAAATGGCAGATATTATTTAGTAACCAAAGACACTAAGCAGTAAAATCACATCAGAAAACAATTGCATAACTTGTGGTGTCCTACAAAGAAACATTTGATTTAGAGATGACTCCATCATTTTTACTCCTAGCAAAGTCCGCACACTCAAAGTATAATATAATATAATCTCGCTGATGCCTTTTCCTGCATACTATCCAATAAGGTTTAGTAAAACTTAGTTGTTTTTTATTAATGGAGGTTTATAGCTTATTTATATTTATTTATAAATAAATAAATCTTTACATTTGATCAATATCAGTTCCTTTCTTGAGCACGCACAGTTTTAAGATGTGTTTGAGCACTTAAAAAATATATCACTCCAAATCTGAGCTTTAAAAATGAAAGCTAATTACATTTAAATTATTTCTTTCTTCCTTTAACAAATATTTAACAGGAAAAAAACACTACTAACAGTTTATGACTCCAAGCTGAACATAAAGAAATTAGCTAAACCATAAAGACACACATGCACTAGTTAAGTAAGAATGCTGTTTATAGAATCAAACTACACAGGGAGAAATTAAGCAATGGGACCTTCCTACCTACCACAGGCCTCCTGTGTGCCCTGACAGTAACAGCAAGCGTTCAAATAGTTATATAAGTTACAAAACTTTGAAAAGTTATAAAACTCTCTAGTTATGAAACTCCCCCCCAGATCACAGTGTATATTGGCCCCAATTCACCATTTCACCAAGGCCTTGTTGTGTGGCCTTAGTTAATGAGTGAAGGTTTTGCTGGTTCAACAGACAAAAAAGTTCTTGGAAAATGCCTGGTCAAACTTCGTCTCATGAAACAGTAAATATTAATATAAAAAGAAGACTTGTGCTAGAAAAGATGCTTTGGCTCTCACCTTCTCACTGTTTTTCTGAACACACCTGACTGTCCTGCAATATCAGTCCTGAAGTGTCTGCTCGAGCTTGTAATTGGATTTTCAGATTAATCTGAATAGATAAAAGTAACTTTTTACTCCTATTTCCTTTTAAATGTAGAATATTATTTTACCTCAAATATTCTAGATTTCCCTCGAATAGTCATGGAATCATAGAAGCATGGAATGGTTTGGGTTGGAAGGGATCTTCTAAAGATCATCTAGTTCCAACGCCCCTGCCATGGGCAAGGACACCTTCCACTAGACCAGGGTGCTCAAAGCCCCGTCTAACCTGGCCTTCAACACTTCCAAGGAGGGGACAGCCACAGCTTCTCTGAGCAACCTGTGCCAGGGCCTCACCACCCTCATAGTAAAGAATTTCTTCCTTATATCTAATCTAATTCTAACCATTTTTAGCTTAAAGTCATTACCCCTTGTCCTGTCACTGCATGCCCTTATAAGCAGTCACTCTCCAGCCTTCCTGTAGGCCCCCTTCAGGTACTGGAAGGCTGCAGTCAGGTCTCCCCGCAGCCTTCTCTTCTCCAGGCTGAACACCCCCAGCTCTCTCAGCCTGTCCTCACAGGAGAGGTGTTCCAGCTCTCTGATCAATTTTGTGGCCCTCCTCTGGACCTGTTCCAACAAGTCCATGTCTTTATTCTAGATTTCCACCAAAACTCAAATAAGGTGAATCCACACGTGAGAAGAATAGCTATCTTTGGACACATGTTTAATGGCAGACAGTTCAAAGTATTTAAAGAGTACTTCCTCTCTTTTCAGTCTCCATCACGTTCACGACTGTCCACATCAGCCACAGAGACAGGCAGTACGAGACACACAGGTTCCACAATTTCTTCTGTAATTACATTTAAAATTACTTTTTTCACTATCATTAATAAGTCAGGAAACTTATCCATACTCTTTCAGGAGTAAGGTACCCTCAAAAAAAAACTAAATCCAGGTGGAAAAAAGCAGTCACATGTGAATTAAGAAGTTAGAGTTACTTGTCTGTGGCCAGATGCAGACCATCACACACTTGTTGTGCCCCAGCTCTGGGTAAGCTGGGCGTAAACCAGCTGTAGGTGGAAAACTTGCAGTCCCTTTATTAGGTCCCAACTGCCACACCTCACTGCTTAGGAGGCAGGTTTATCAGGGTGGCACACATTGTACTAGTTGGCTGTACACTGCTGGACCAAAGCTGGCTTTAATCCAGTCCTTAGGAGCAGAGTTAAGATGGAGGATATGACCCTGTGAATTCAAGCTGGAGTGGGAGCAAGGAGGAGACCAAGGAGATGTCTGGGGAAAGGAGAACACTGGAGCAGCAACAGGAGCAGAGAACAGACTTGCCATAGGGAGGTTTCAGTAGCTGGTTTTGCTGAAGCAAGTTGAAGACCTCTCTCTTGACTTTCAGTCATAAGACATCTACCTAGGCACGACTGGGCTTTGCAGAGTCTGGGACTCTCCTTGATCCCCAAGTATGTTGTGCCTTTAGGTATAGTGAACTGGATCCCTCTTTTAAAATACAAAGCAGGATTATGAAGTTTCCCACATGCTGACAGCTGTGGATTGAACTTTCAGCTAAGAATAGGAGGGCTAAATAATCTGTTGAGCTTTGTCTGAGAAGGAGTCAGCCCACATCTCCGATATCTCAGAGAGCAGCTCTAACTTGAAAAAAGAGGAAAAGAGGAAAAACAGTCTCCATTCATCTTGTAGATCCACAACACTGTGGAGAATGGAGTTCACGGTCCACCAGGCCAGGACGGAGCTTTGTTCTGCAGTGCTTTGCTTAGGGTAGCAACAGGGAGAGCATAGGTGAAGGGTCTGGCATGGCATAGTGGTTATTCGAGCTGCAGGGACGTTGAGTAAAAGGGAAGGATTCCTGGCCTTGGTTTGGTAGATATGACATTCACGTTTCAAGCTTTCAGCTTGCACTCCCATTGAGCCACCATGTGAAAGGATGGAATTTCACCCCTGGTGAACATTGCTTTGATGTGCCTAAGAGCGGCCTGCCTTTCTCCTCACCTGCTGTGCTAGTTACCTGCTGTATTCCTGGTCTTTCCCCAAGCTCCCTGAGGGAGGCCCTGCTTGCCCTCCCATAGCTTTCTTCTCCTGCAGGATGTTGCTTCCAGGAAAGGCTCTGGTCAGCCTGTGCTGGTCAGAAGCACAGCACTGTGAGCACTGTCTTGGCAACCCACCCAGATACCTTTGCTCCATTAGAAATTCCCTCTTGCCCTCAGCTTCTTCAGGGCTGAATCCTGTCCCCATGAGATCTAGCAAGAACTCTAATGTGAGCCTGGATAAGGACAGGGTCTAGCTATTCCCCTTCCTCATCTTTATTAACAGTTGCATAAAAAAAGAATATAAACAAACCTTATTCTGCTACAAAGGTATTGTTTGGAGAAGAATTATGGTGCAATATGTCTGAACAAAGTGGAGAAGCACGTTAACACCACAGTCATTGCTTTTTATTCATGGCCCTCAAACCCATTTCACTTACAAATCATCAAAATGGGAATACCCAGAGAATACAAACAAAATGCAACCACAGTAAAAAAGAAACCACCAGATTCCCTCACAGAATCTGAATGTTTTAGTGTAGGAGACTGTCACAAAGGAAATAGGTCAGTCTTCTGGAACAGTGTTTTTTAACTGAAAAAGGAACAGCACGCTGGGATGTTTAAAGTCTTGCAAATGTTATTCAGATGCCTGACTTTCAAAGCAGCAGCAATCTTCTTGGTATTCTTTGGCTCAGAGTTAACTCTGACAATCATTTGCTCTAAGAGCTGAAATGCAAAGTCTGGAAAATGTTTTTTGTTTAAAAAGGAACAAAAAGTGAACCAAGGTTAATTAGTTTTTGTTGTGATCTAATTAAATAGGCCAAATTTTCCCTTAGCTGTAACTAAGTAAATGAAAGTAGAGTACAAAGTAAAGCTTCAGTGAGAAGTAAATCACTGACGAGCAACAAATGCAAGTGTAAACAAGTAAAATATCAGTGGTAATTAAAGTCAGAATTTGCAAACACGGTTCACCTGGAACATTAACTTACGTTAGGAACAAAGCCCGGGATCACAGCTTTCTCCAGAACAGCATCCCAGTTGACATCAGCCAGATATGGAGAGCTTTGGATGTCTGCAAGGCTTGAAAGACGGCACTCTGGGTCCTTAGTGAGGAGCTGTGATCAAGCACAAGGCATTTTCTAAGGGACTGGATGCCATATAAAAGAGTAAATGTAGCACATGCTTAAATTGTATGCTACACAATTTTGAGTAAGAAAATGGCTAGGGAATCTTCTAACAACTCCTAGAAGTCCCAGGTGAAAAAAATGTAAGTAATAACTCATAGGATATGAATATAATTTAATTACCACCAGATGGCTGTTGCAGGCATGAAGTGTATAAATGTGTTATTAACAAAGTCTGTTTACAAATACACAAGAGTCCAAGCAATATGAAACATCACAGTTCAATGCCACCTAAGAACTTGTATTTCATCTTTAATTTTTTGGAAGATATAGTTACACGAGCATCCTGGCAGCAATTGAAATTAACCACATCATTGCTCTATCTATCAAAAGAGCATTGCTCATTGCTGCAAAGGAAATTGATCTTGCATTGCTCTGTCACACATTCACAATCATTTCCTGCTTAAATATCAGTGCTGATGGTCTGAAATACCTAAAAGAGACAGATGAGCCTTGCAGCACGGCCAGAAAATTAAACCAGACAAATCACTGGGATTTCAGGAAGAAAGTGGGTTCCAGGGTTGCGATGCAACACAAGAACCCTGTCTTGTAGCTTAGTGGCATTTGCAGCAAAGTGGCTTGATTCTATTTTTGCAACTATAGCAACACGGGACAGGGAGAGATACAGTCCTTTTCATTTCTAAGCTCCCTGGCTGGAAACTATGGCAGAAATTCCGAGGGCGGAGTGGCCCTCCCTTCCCTCTCCCACATGCACAACCAAGGCTGGAGAGAATGTGGTCAGGGCACACAGTGGGAATTACTGATCCCGGAAGTTTTGATATCGCCAGTGAATCAGTTTTAAAATAAATAAAAATACTAGATTTCTCTTTCTTTGAGGCCATGAAAAGCCTGAGTCTAATCTTAAGAATAATTCATCTTCTCAAGAGAAAATACTGCACCTCTCACGTTCTGATAAGTCTAGGAATAAGCACTGCTTTCTTATCCTTGAAATTTTCACTACCTAATGTGTGTGCTTGCCTGATGCCTCTGCATTGTTGGAGGGGCTTCTGGAGCAGGAGAGAAGAGGGGACAGAAGGTGTCTGTGTTTTCTTACCTTTTTCAGTAGTGCTATCATGCCCTTGCTCCATGCAGATGAGTAGTGAACTCTTTCTATCTTGAACATGTTGAGTATCTCATCAATGGGGGTGGCTGAATGAATTTCATAGGGTCTCTGGGATAAAGTTACATCAATATCAAGTCACCAAGAGTAAATACAAGAGTGTAGAAAATTTATGTTTTCCTGAGCTCAGTACTGTTTATGCTGGAAATATCAAAAACACCAAAACATCTTATAACAATTTTGAGGCTAATCCTTCTTTGCGTGTGTGTTTTTATTTGGTCGTAATGAATGTAATTACTCATAGATGCATTTCCTCTGCAAATATTTCTCTCATGCAAAAAAATATCAGTTCAAATGAGATGGTTGAATAATTTTGTTCCTGGGGCGTTCTATGTGAAATGTGGGTTATTTACTACTTTTTGCTTGTAGTACTAAAATATTCTAGAATATCAGATCTAAACTGACAAAATGGAAAAGGGGTAGCTGAAGGGAGCTTTTGTCATTCTGATTTTACTGACTAGTAGATACAGACATTAAAAAATGCTTACAAAAATCTTGTAAGAACCACAGTAAAAAAAGTAGACTCCAAAACTCAATACTTCCTTTTTGCCTTTTTTGAAATTTAAAATTAACTCATATCTGGACCTATGGATTATATGGACCTGCTGTCCTGTGTCTGCAGTGCCTAAATTCTTCTGTAAATGAAGTCCCGGGCTTCACAGTGCTTTGTCCATGAAGATTGCTATGATTCATCTTTTATAAAATGTAATATTTAGAAATGAAAGCACTAGAAATAAATCTATATTCTTACTAATTATTGTGCATGTATCTTTTAAAGACTTGTATTTATGAAGCAGGTTGTTAGAATGATATTTGATGTATTTTTTTACACAAGGATGGAGTGTGGATAGTTTGTGAATTAAATCATATCCAGCAGGTGACAAATACGTGATATGAGATCTGCAGCCACGTGCCATCCCAACAACAATGTGCAAACTGATGCATTGTAATTCATACACAACATAGTTACTTTCTAACCCCATACACCCAACAGCAAAGGGCAGATAACTCATTATCTTTACTAAGAACTGAATCATCCCTTGAATTTTGCTAGCGTTTTCTAATACAAGATTATAATTTAAGAATATTTCTAGGTGTTAGTTATATGATCTGATAGTGAACTGGAGCCATTCTTCATAGAAGACCAGAAAATAATCTTATTTTGAGAAGATTCATGCACGTGTTTAACTTGGAACATATGTATGAAACTAAGTCCATTCCAAAACATTGGGATGTTCTAAAAATAAATCCAAGGATTGCTTAAATCTTTTTGCTTTGATTCACATGCAGTTAGTCTGTTGTCATTTAGCTATATCGTGTCCACATGAATTCAGCAGGACCTAAATGCCTACTCTAAATACATAATTTTCTTGAATCAGGTTCAAAACTGTCATTTGAAATAGTCTGTCATATGCTTTTCCCTACCTGTGGTAATGCTGCCATAAAACAGTTATTAAAAATGAAAGGTTGACATTCTGTTGTCATGAAGTAACCTACTGTTGATTTAGACTTGATATAATGATGTGACCAATATGATCATTGAGCCAGAATTTACACCCATTGTTGGAAATGGTAATTTAGCTCTAAAAATAGCAACTTTAAAGATAATGAATCATCAAGAGTTTTTATGTTAAGGATGTTTCTGCCCATGCCTTTTTCCTCACTGGAAAATCCTTAAAAACTTACCTGATTTTAAAGATCATTAGCATTCTGCAGTCTTGATTTTTTTATATTTGCAGAGATTTTTAATATTATCAGTTAATTTGAACTATAAATGGCCATTATAAGCTTGGTCTTTTGAGGTCCTTCACATCTATATCTCCCATGTTTTTCAGCTATTCAATCCACTTGAAGGCCAGATCCCTTCTGTTTTATTTTGTGCAAAAGGAAAAAAAATCTGGGGTTTTTTTTGTTTGTGATGTTTTACTGAAGTTTGTTGTAAACTGTTCACACTGTAGTGCAAGTCAGAGTCCAAGAATCCCACCTACTCCCTCTTTCCTTCACCTTGTCTCTGCTGAGGGCATGGTATATACAAGTATTATAATATTTTAGCAGTAGTCTATAGCTTAGGAACAGACTGACATGTCATGGTTTGCATCAAGCAGTTTAATTTCATGGACTTGGGGAAAAGATCAAGGCTTCATGCAAAGCCTTATGAATTTACTTTTTTCATGTTAGGTATTTTATTAGCAACTGGCTAAGGAGAGAAATGTTCCTGCAACATATTGAGAAATGCTAGCTCTACTGTGAATAACCAAAAAATGGTCCAGACAGCTCTGTACCAGATGCAACCTACTCCCGTAGCTCAGCCCTGTTCCCAGCGGCGCGTCGTCTTGGTCGCCTGGCAGCAGAGAGCAAGGCGTGAGAATGGCTGCAATGCCTTCAGCACCATGAGCCTCCTCTGAGGACTCTTCCATCTCACAACAGTAGAGGCAAATAAAAACAAAAATTCAGCTCAGTAAAAAGCAACTAATTTTTCCTTAGCTCCTCTTGAATTTAGGCAGGCAGTGTCATATACTCGACACAGGTCAGAGGTGGAAAAAGATTAAAATTTCTGATGCTTCTCATTTCTAATGCTCTTTTCTTCCTTCCCTCTTGCCTTTCCCATGCACTAGCATGCACCATGCTCCGACTGCAGAAAGTCCTATCCCTGGGTGGCTCTGCCGGGTGAAACAAACTCCTTTTTCCCCAGGACTGATGCAGCAGGAGCAGGCGGGCTGCAGCCAGCACCCACCCATCTGCTCTGTGGCAATGGGGCTTTCTTCTCGACAATGAACAAAGTGCTGTGGGAGCGGGGAGGAGGAGGGTGCTGCCTGCCTGCAGGTTTATCTTGCAGCTCTGTACGCGCAAGCTGCTTCTTTGCAGCCATCTGCACAGGGCTGCTGCAGCAGATGGAGCTTCAGAGCTCGCAGTTGTTGCAGATAGCAATGTGCCTCGGGTTAAGCACATTTCCTCAACCCACCACTACTTCTCTTGTCATCACTCCTACCAGTTTAGGCCTTGTCTAGACTAGAAAAATTTAGAAACAGAATTCAGGAAAAAATACGCCTTTTCCTAGTCTATACAAAGGTGTGGGCTACCAAGACACCTTCTGGCTTGCTCAGTGGGCAAGAGCTGCTCTTCAGGAGAAAACAAGCAGCTTGCCTGGTTGACTGGAGCATGGACAGATGGAAATGTTTTTACTTAAAAAAATTTTTGATTCAGTCTCAACTTTGCTTTGTCTGTAGCCAAATAGACAAGACCATATGGACCTTGGCAAATAGATACCGTTCTAAATAATTTTTCATTTATTAAAGCGACTAGATATTTTTTGTGATTAGTCTTGGGAGTTCAGCTTTCCTTACACAATCACTCATTGTGCTGCTTTCTTGAAGACGCTCATTGATGAAAGGGTTGACATAAAACTAGCAGGATGTTCTTTTAATTTATTATACGTGCAGCTAGTACTACCATCTGTGACTAGGGTTGAGAACATATTATGGTTATCACTGTCAGACCATAACTGTTCAGGTAAAAATTTTGCATCCTGGGAAGAATGTCAGACTAAAAACTCAGTAATTTTTGAGAATGAAGGTAGAGAAAAATTGCAAAGCCTTGGTGTTTTAAAGGGTTTTAATACTCCTATGCTTTGAGAGCAGGGACTGAGATTTGGCATGGGAGGGATCTTTGTATCAGGAGCATGACTTTTGCCATTTCTATGGAAATACAAAATAGATTAGCGAAGTCTTAGGCCTTTGAAAAATGTAGCTTCTGGATTGAAGTAACAATGTGCAGACACTTGGAAATGTAGTTTCCATCTAAAAATGGGAATAATAATTGCTCTTTATTTCTAGTTTTCTTTGTCTGTCATCCTGAGGGTTGTCATCAGTGGCGCTGAGTCTAGTTGGAGGATGGTAACTAGTGGTGTCCCCCAGGGGTCAGTACTTGGCCCAGTCTTATTCAACTTCTTCATCAATGACCTGGATGAAGAGTTAGAATGTACCCTCAGCAAGTTTGCTGATGACACAAAGCTGGGATGAGTGGTGGATATACTAGAAGGCTGTGCTGCCATTCAGCGAGACCTGAACAGGCTGGAGAGTTGGGCGCGGAGGAACCTGATGAAGTTCAACAAAGGCAAGTGCAGGGTCCTGCACCTGGGGAGGAACAATCCCATGCACCAATACGGGCTTGGGGCAGACCTGCTGGAAAGCACCTCTGCAGAGAGGGACCTGGGTGTCCTGGTGGATGACAGGTTAACCATGAGCCAGCAGTGTGCCCTGGCTGCCAAGAAGGCCAATGGCATCCTGGGTGCATTAAGAAGAGTGTGGCCAGCAGGTCGAGGGAGGTTCTCCTCCCCCTCTACTCTGTCCTAGTGAGGCCCCATCTGGAATACTGCATCCAGTTCTGGGTTCCCCAGTTCAAGAAAGATGAGGAGCTACTGGAGACAGTCCAGCGGAGGGCTACAAAGATGATGAGGGGACTGGAGCATCTCTCCTATGAGGAAAAGCTGAAGGGAGCTGGGCTTGTTTAGCCTGAAGAAGAGAAGGCTGAGTGGGTATCTTCTAAATGAGCATAAATATCTGAAAGGTGGGTGTCAAGGGGCCAGATTCTTTTCAGTAGTGCCCAGCAACAGGACAAGGGGCAATGGGCACAAACTGAAGCATAGGAAGTTCCACCTGAACATGAGGAAGAACTTCTTCCCTCTGAGGGTGACGGAGCACTGGAACAGGCTGCCCAGG
>Ga0065711_1001523_pt1 | contig 42540 bp, 24 predicted proteins | sample Hoacrofraction12_FD_59098 | JGI IMG/M metagenome (GOLD analysis project Ga0065711, IMG submission 59098) | Hoatzin crop microbial communities from Cojedes, Venezuela - Epithelial fraction 12 v2 (version 2) | ecosystem: Host-associated > Birds > Digestive system > Esophagus > Crop | place...
TCTCTCAGCCTGTCCTCATAGGAGAGGTGCTCCAGCCCTCGGATCATTTTTGTAGCCCTTCTTTGGACCCGCTCCAACAGTTCCATGTCCTTCTTGTGCTGAGGGCTCCAGAGCTGAACGCAGTGCTCCAGGTGAGGTCTCACCAGAGGAGAGTAGAGGGGCAGAATCACCTCTCTCGATCTGCTGGCCATGCTTCTCCTGATGCAGCCCAGGACACTGTTGGCCCTCTGGGCTGCCAGTGCACATTGCCGGCTCATGTCCAGCCTTTCGTCTATCAGTCCCCCCAAGTCCCTCTCAGTATAGAGCTACTCTCGATCCTTTCATCCCCCAGCCTGTATTGATAGCGGGGATTACCCCGACCCAGGTGTAAGTCAATGGCAAGACTCCCTCATGCTTCAGCAGAGTCAAGTCTTCAGGCTGGGATCCTGCCCACAGGCAACATATTATAACAACAGAGCAGGAAAGATGGTTTGGCTAATGAGAGATGGAAAGGAAGGAGCTGGAGAAGATTCCTGGGATGTGGTCGAGAAGTGGTACTGATTCAGATGAGGAGGCAAAAGAACTCAGGACAAGGAGGAGACAGAGCATGGAGCAGAGGCAACAGGAGAGGAGTAAGAGAAGGCAGAGATGTGAATAATCAGGAGTGGAGCTGAAAAAAGGAGCACTGCTTTTCAGACCAAAGAATACAGTGTGTTTTAAATCAGTTCCTTAAAGGGAGAGAATGACTGTGGTTTGATGGATGAGCTAAAAGGGTTAAAAGCCTTCAGAAGGAAAACAGGCATCAAAGACTTTATACTGTATTTAGGTCCAAATCAGCCCTGCCAGAACATTTCAACCTACCTCTGGCCTACTCCCAGGGAACCTCTTCCGTAACAACCCTCACAGATGGACTGGGGTTGGACCGCAAGATAGATCAACTGAAAGAGACAATCTGTCAGGCAGTGCCTGTGGGCCTTTTTCCTGAGAACCCCACAGGACATGGCACAAGGTCCACTATGTCCTGTGACCAAAATGCTGGCTTTCCTTATAAAAAGGCAAGAGAAGAGGGGAACTGGGGGCTTACACAACCGTTGTAAGACAAAGAGCACCTGCATGGTGGATGTGAAGTAGATCCATCTCTGATCGTACGAGAGAAGAGGTGTTTCTCTGCAAGATACTGTGAGGCTTCCTTCAGCAACAACAAGTACCACAGTACTGCACCAGTTTTTGAAACCAGATGTTTAGGCTCTACTTGTCAGACTGAGCTTGGGACTGTCCTTGGGCATTGAGTCCAGCTGGTGTGCAATGGCTTGCAAACATAATTTTTGCTGGGTCAGCTGTGCTCCCAGGCCTGTGCTAGCTCCTCTGATTATATCTCACCTTGGAAAAAGCTAGCTATCCAGTTGAAAACCTTGCCAGGAACTAGTCTACTGGCTGAACAGCACAGATGGTTGAATCACTAAGCCTGGGAATACTTCTTGATGCTATTTAACTCACCATTATAGAAATATTAATGCTGTTTTTCTATGAGGTATTCTTCTTGATTTACTATTGCAAGTGAGAAGGATCATTCACAGGTTATTTTAAGTGCTTGTAGTTTCAGTAATAACAGGAGCCTGGGCAATTAGTTCAGGAGCAACATCTTTTTGTATTTCAGAGCACAATGATCCCAAACCAGAGTGTGAGAAAGCAGTGCATTTCCAAAGGGAATAGAGGGAACCTGATGAGTCAAGTTCTTCAGAGCTGGATCGCTTTGTAGGATCCAAGACTGGAGAGCTCACCACAGTGATACTCTTTACTGGAGTCAGCAGGACACATGGACTGTCAGTTCTGTGTGTGGTGTTAGCTTAGACAAGCACAGTTGCCAGGATGTAACAATCAGCTCTGAAGGTGACTTCAGGAACACAAAGATTCCTCATCGCTTCCATCGAGTGCCAGAGAAATCCTTAGTTTATCATGGCCCCGCGTTCACAGCTGGAGAGCTGGCAATTATCTTCCTTCCTTGGCTGCTATCCAATGCTAAGTCAGATGGTGGAATAAGAAATACCACTTCATACACGCTCCTGTTACTGCCTTTCCATTCACAAATCTAAAAACATCCTTGATTTTTTCTGACAAAAATGTAAACAAGGAGACTAGCTGACCCAGGGGATCTGTAATAGGATACAGAGCCTTTCACCTCTGTCTTATGAACAAAACACCATTCCCCTCTGAAGTATTTTCAGTGGCTTGTGAGCAGAGAGCTGGTGGTCTGAATCCAGTGTCATGTGTCTACACCAGGAAGCCACTAGATTTGGGACTAATTAGCCTCTTTGTCAGCAACCCCCACAGAGGGGCCAGAAATGAAGTGGTACCTTCTGCACACAGATAACACACACTGACTGTACCAAGGAAACTAGTCTAGCTGATGCTGGTCCTGTGTTTGTTCTCTGACTTTTAGCTGGTCTTTAGAGATCTGTAGGAAAGCTAATCACAAGCATGAATTCACTTAAAAGACAGTAATGAAAGGAAGCACTGTAAATCATACATATGCTGACAAATAAGCTTTTGTAAGAGGGTGCTTGATGACTCAGATATACAATGCAGTATCCGGCAGTGAATGTTTTGGTGACTAAAAAAGGACATCTAAAGTAACGGACTTTAAAATCTGATGTTGCATCACCTGGCTGTGAACAGTCTTTTGTTGGCTCTGACTGCAGCACTCAGAGACCTGCTGACTGCCGGTCCCTGCGCGCAGGTGAGGAAATCAAACTTGCATTGCACTCATATGTGTGTGAGAGGAAAGACGTAGGGTGATGCACTTGACAAACCATTCTCCGTTATATCTGAAAAGTCATGGCAGTCAGGGGAAGTCCCTGGGGACTGGAAGAAGGGAAACATTGCACCCATTTTTAAAAGTGGTAGAAAGGAGGACCCTGGGAACTACCGACCTGTCAGCCTCACCTCTGTCCCTGGGAAGATCATGGAACAGATCCTCCTAGAAGCTGTGCTAAGACATATGGAAGACAGGGAGGTGATTCAAGACAGCCAGCATGGTTTCACCAAAGGCAAGTCCTGCCTGACTAACCTAGTGGATTTCTATGACGGTGTGACTAGATCAGTGGACAAGGGAAGAACTATGGATGTCATCTATCTGGACTTCTGTAAAGCCTTTGACACAGTCCTCCACGACATCCTTCTCTCTAATTTGGAGAGATATGGAATTGATCGGTAGACTATTTGGAGGATGAGGGATTTGTCAGAAGGTCACATCTGGAGAGTAGTGGTCAATGGCTCAACATCCATATGGAGATCAGTGACAAGTGGTGTGCCTCAGAGGTCTCTGCTGCAACCGGAACTGTTTAATATTGTCATGGTTTGACCCCAGCTGCAACTAAGCCCCACACAGCTGCTCTCTCACTCCCTGCCACTGGGATGGGGGAGAGAATTGGAAAGGTGAAAGTGAGAAAACTCATGGGTTGAGATAAAGACAAAAACCGCATGCACAAGCAAAGCATAATAAGGAACTAATTCACCACTTCCCATCGGCAGTCAGATGTTCAGCCATCTCCAGGAATGCAGGGCTCATGTCTAATGGTTAATTGGGAAGACAAATGCCATAACTCCAAAAGTCCTCCCTTCCTTCTTCCCTCAGCTTTATATGGTTAAGCATGACACCATAAAGTATGGAATATCTCTTTGGTCAGCTGACATCAGCAGTTGCAGCTCTGTCCCCTCCCTACTTCTTGTGCACCCCCAGCCCACTCGCTGGTGGGGCGAGGTGAGAAACAGAAAAGGTCTTGACGCTGCGTAAGAACTGCTCAGCAATAACTAAAACATCCATGTACCATCAACACTGTTTGCAGCACAAATCCAAAACATAGCCCCATACAAGATACCGTGAAGAAAATGTAATACATCCGCGCCCAAACCAGCCCAAATATATTCATGATGTAGGCAGTGGGATCAAGTGCACCCTCAGCAAGTTTGCAGATGACACCAAGCTTGAGGGTTGACACGCTTGAGGGAATGAGATGCCTTCCAGAGGGACCTGGACGCCATCCAGAGGGACCTGGACAAGCCTGAGAAGTGGGCCTGTGTGAACCTCATGAAGTTCAACAAGGCCAAGTGCAGGGTCATGCACCGGGATTGAGGCAATCTCTGCTATCAGCACAGATGTTAGGAGCATTCCTGCCAGGATGGTCTTCGGGGTATTGCTGGATGAAAAGCTGGACGTGAGACAACAATGAGCACTTGCAGCACAGAAAGCCAAACGCATTCTGGGCTGCATCAAAAGCAGTATGGCCAGCAGGTCAAGGGAGGTGATTCTGCCACTCTGCTCCTCTCTGGTGAGACCCCACCTGGACTCCTGCATCCAGCTCTGGAGCCCCCAGCACAAGAGGGACATGGACCTGTTGGAGTGGGTCCAGAGGAGGGCAACAAAAGTGATCAGAGGGATGGAACACCTCTACTATGAGGGAAGGCTGAGAGAGGTGGGGTTGTTCAGCCTGGGGAAGAGAAGGCTCCAGGCAGATCTTACAGTAGCCTTAAAATGGGCCTACAAGAATGATGGAAACAAACATTTTAGCATTTAGATTTTAGACTATAAGAGGGTAGATTTAGACTGGATATAAGGAAGAAATGCTTTACAATGAGGGTGGTGAAACACTGGAACGATTTTCTCAGAGAGGTGGTAGATACTCCATCCCTGGAAACATTCAAGGTCAGTTTGGATGGGGCTCTGAGCAACTTAATGTAGTTGAAGATGACCCTGCTCATTGCAGGGGGGTTGGACTAGATGACACTTATTAAAGGTCCCTTCAATCCCAAACTATTCTATGATTCTATGGTTCTATGACATGTGTCTGCCCTCTGCAAACAGCACAGCAAGCCCCTTCCACATTGCGCAGGAGGACTATCTCCTGCCACTGCATTTCCGTTCTTAGGGCTTGGAGGTTTAAAGTATACATGATCTGAGAAGGGGAAATTCCCATACTCATCAATATTGGAATGTTACATGGGAGCCCTTTGCTTCCAGCTGTTGAGTACAAAAATAAAAGCTGTAAATGCTTCTCTTAGTGTTATTTTGTCAAAACTGAGTACTCAGCCTCAGACTCTTGTTGATGAGTAAGTGCCTGTGAATAGTTTCTGAGCTCTGCCCTGCCTGCAAACTGCTTCCACTTGGGTGCAACTGCACTGAATTTGATTGGACTCTGGGATGCTGTACAAGTAAATATCTAAATTTAAACTGGATATGTGACTGGCCATTTGAACTTGTGCTTATCCACACCGGGCTCCGCAGTGCCCCTTGACATATGCAAACCCATTGAAGTAGGGTCAGGTGTATTTCTATGGGCAATTTTCACTAATAAAAAGGGCATGTCCACCTCCAAAGCAATCAAATAAAAAAGAATTGTAGGAGAAAATGTTTAGAGACAAATATTCCACTAGCTGTGGTGGTGGGTCAGGCTACTGCAGCTTCTTTGCTGGTCAGTTCTGCTCTTCTGTCAGAGACTGCTGCCTTGAGGACAGAATCCAAAGAGCAGATTGTGCAAACAGTCCTCGGCTACTTCAGCAGGGGATCTACTGGCTTAACCCCAGTCACCTCCTGCAGAAGCTCAAACTGAGCTCTCAGGGTTGAACGAGCTGTGGGGGAGAGAGGACTAATATCTTGAGCTACATCATCTGTTCACTAGATTAATGTATCTAGACCCTGAACTCATCAGGAACTCAAAGAAAAACATTGCACTATGAAGGACGCAAAAATAGACTGTCTATCCTGAGTAAGTCTGGGACTACAGCTCCCCTGTGGATCCAGTTCCAATACATCCTCCCATTATTCCCTTCCCTTTTTCCGTGGTCACCACAGGAATTTGTCCTCATTTATCCAGATGTCAGGTCTTTTCTTCTGTTACATGCAAGAAAACAACAAAGACGATGTAGCACTGGGCACAGTAACATGCATAGGTAAGCAAGACTTTTCATCAAACCACACAAGAGGTTGGTAGTAAGAAGTGGCTAACATAGGAGTATTTGCGGCTCTTCAGATGTAGGACATAACTGTTTCCTGCTTTTAGTGGTGGGAGCGAGCACTGGGTGGATGCATTACACGATTACTGAAGGACCAAATGCACGGATAAAAGTCAGCTAACCATTCGCGCATATAAGCTGATTCAATTGAATTCCTCTGGAACCTTGAAACTGTGTAGCAATAGGATCACCCAAGACTTCATCATTCTCGCTGCAGGCTCTGCAAGTTCTTCTGGTTTTCCTGGTCTGATGGAAGTAGACAATCCAAAACACTGTGAGAACAGCATCCATTGGGCTGCCAGCTTCCTGACTGGGAACATGGGATGTCAAAACCCCCTAAAAATACCAGACCTCTTGAGATTTCTATCTCTTTTTTTTTAGATAAGTCATTCAAGTCAATTTGATTTATAAAAATCTGCTTCTCTTAATAAGCCTGACCTTCACCTCTTTCATATTTATTTAGTCTGAGCTCTTTGTTACTGCTATTCTGCCCATGCTGTAGACATCAGGAACTTGATTTAAGAAAGTAAAATAAACATTTGTGGATATTTTAATTGCAGTAAAAACCCCTGGGTTCTTGATAGTTTTTGGTAAAACAACAAAGTCAGAAGACTAAAGATCAGATTTGACAAAGTTCTTAACAAGCCAAGTCCAAGAATGTACCTTTCGGTGGTCACTTTTGCATGACAATACTTAAAACTCACTGAGGGCCTACCTCTCTGTTCAGCTAGAATGTGAAACATTTCATACCAAACACTCTGGGAAAGAACCTCCTGTCTTTGTGAGGCCTGAGGTCCTGTATTCTTGTTTGCATCAGGCACAGATCCCAATGAAAAGTGGAGTGGTCCTTACCTAGCCAGGTTGTTTAGGTACTTTCTTGTAGGCAAAGCCATGGATTTGAGTCCCTTCAGTGTAAACTACTTAATGGGTCAGTGCCCTACTGACATAGCCGTGATATCATAGATGGATGCAACACCAAGGCTGAAAATTTTCTTGTCATGATCCTTCAGACATAGTGGGAGAACCACCTCATCTGTTTCAGATGTCAGCCTTGATTTCTAGCAAGAGATGCGGATTCAGTCATGCTTTTTGCATGGTGTTTCATACTAGTTACCGATAGGTGCTGGTCAAACCTCACTCTGCTGAAGTTCTGTTCTGAAGGGCACTGAAGGTGTATCCAAGTGAAGTGGTTTAGGATGTTACCACTCTGCCACTACTGTTCCTCCTCTCTACCAGTGCTTAACGAGCAGAGCAAAGCAAAGCTGGAAAAAGAGTATCTGCTCAGATCTCAGCCATTGCAGTAAAAACTGTGTGATTTATGTTAAATTGTTTAATTTATTTGAACATTCTGTCAAAGGAGTGAGTTATTAATTCTAGGAATGGGGTAGAGTGAGGACTCGTTCTTAAACTGCAAGAGCTGGATTTGTTGACCTATTATTATCTGTTTCTTACCTCTCCTCAGGTCTCTTCAAGTTCAGACTGTCAGGGCCTAGTGCCTGCATATGATATTGTAGTGCCTGCTTTGCTCCTCCCTACAGCAAGATCAGATAATCATCAATGTACTCCTTCATATTTCATCATCAAAATTTTCCACTAAAGCAGAAAACAAGGTAAGCACCATCTCTAAATTGCTTGAAATTCTAGGAGAGGACATAAAAAAATTTTATTCTCCTTCCCAACAGAATCCACAAATCTGGCTGACCTCAACTTTGTTTATCTCCAATTAGAGAGTTTCCACTGTGTCTCTCTACCAGTCTTTTCAGTGGATGCCGTTAATGACTCAAAGTCAAGACTGAATTATACTTGCTGCAGACGAGGAAAAATGTCTGAGAAATCAGTGATGAATGCTTGAGTTAAGGGCTCACAGCCATGAGGGCAGAATATTCTGCAGAAATCAGAGAGATTGAACACACAAGTCTGTGCACTGTAGGATAGATTTTCCCTTGTACAGCTTGGTGTGAGTGTCGTAATACAGTCATGATATCCCGCTGCTCTTCAGGAGATGTGAAGGTTCACTTTATTCAGGCATTCATAAGTTTTGGAGGTGTTAATTGATTGCCCAAGCACTGCAGTGCTTTGAACCCTGTATGTATCTGCCACCCATCTGTTTCGCCTCCTGTTTGTTAACACAGCTGGAAAAAATGATATGCAGGAACCCATCTCATCCCAGAAGTCTTTAAAATCTAATTGCTGCTCCTGGATGTCCAGCTAAATCAATCTAAAACAATTAGGGAATGCGCAGTTAAAGCAACAAAAGCCATGAAGCACCCTTTGGGAAGGCAATGCTAACTGGTGTGTTTCTGTGACACATACGGGATTTATTCGGATATACAGTGTTGATAAGATAAAATTGTAATGAGCCTGGCAGGGGACCCAGAGGTCACGAACCCTCAGGTATCAGTGGATTTAGCTGATCTATATGTTGAAGGCTTAATGGTAACAGTTGTTTTTTGAAACAATACCTTTTGTTCTCTGTTAATGTACTTCTTGTTGGCTTTGGGCAGCAATCTAAACAGTCACAGACACCTGACGGTAAGTGTTGGCAAGGGGATAATCAGTTTGACTTTTAATCCCTACAGTAACATACAGATTAAAAAAATTTAAAGTGTGTTATAAATTAAGGTGGAGTAATAATGTTAGTTCAGTTGCTTGTGATGAAAGACAAGGTTTGCAGGGAAAAACAATCTTTTGCCCACTTGCAAAGGACAAAGAGGTTTTCTGTCTCACACCTTTGTATCATATCTTGTCCCTTTTCCTCCTGCTGGAAGTATGGAACCTTTTCTTTGTTCCCTCTAAAATTCCAAACGGGGCACGAAATGCTCAGGCAAAAAGACTGAAGTCCTTGCAGGACCCTATGTGCATCCCAGAGCGGACAGGTTTTCTCTGCCCAACCTGCGAGAGGTTTGGTGGAAGGGGTCTGGGGACAGGGACCCCACAAGCAGCAGGGGGGACTAAGGCAGCTCAGCCATGGATGAGGCGTGCTCAAGCACCAGGAGCAGAAGGAACATTTTTTCTGTCTATGATGAGTGTTTTGAGCCTCCCGGCCATCAGACAATCCCTCTTAGGTTGCCATATCTGTTGTAGGCATAAGTTTGGTTTTCTCTTGGGGGAGTTCATTACTCTCAATATTTCACACGACCGTTCTGTAGAAATGAAATCGAAGGTGGCACAGTTTCTAGCTACAAACCTGTATATGAACATGTCAGAGTTTCCTGTGACTACAGTTTAAACACCTGTACCTCACTGGGTCACCCTCAACCCCAGCATAGCCAAAGGAGATCCACTTAATATATTCAGTAGGTGTAGAGCATTACTTGTCATATCATAAAGAAGATGCCTTGCTGTGCCTATGAAGATTGTAGGACAATGATGACACCCTAAGTCATCTCTTCCACAGGTTCAAACTTCCTACCGTACATCATCTTTCCCATGCAGGGGTCATTTCAGGTCTTTCATCATCTTTCTTTCCCTCGCTGTATCTTTTCCATTCTTTCTTTGTGACGAGGGAACCTTCTTTAAGTGCAACTTTCATTGGATGGACTAATAATGGATTTACGAGACAGCATAACAATGTTTTCTGTTTTAATTTCCATTCCTTCTGGTAATTTCTAATTTTTAATCTGCTTTTTGATTTCTATTATTTGAGGTCTATCAAAAGTATTTCTGCAGAGTTACCCATCATAACCCAGGATCCCATGGCTCACTAACAGATCAGCTCATTTTACATGCAGAGTTCGAGTTGCTTTACCTCACATTGGTTACTTTATCTTTTAGCTGCATTAACTTTATTTCAACATTTTATCACCCGGTCACTGAGGTCTCAGTGTGGTTGGTTGGCCACAAACAAAAAATCCATGCCAGTGTCAGCACTGGAGGACTTTCCAGCCTCTAGCCTCTGCTCCAGAAAGGCTGCTGGAGCTTCTGGGTTGTATCTGACAGTGTTCGGGAGTCACCTCAGATCCTCAGGTCTCTCAGGTAACACTACACCTCTATGTTCAGTGAACTGAATTACATTTTGAGTCTCTTAAAGTCCTCCCAAAATTCTCCCCAGTCAGCCTACTTCGAATAATACTGGAATCTCATCAAACTTTCTTGCTGCTCCACTCAACCAGGTCACTTACTAATATGTTCAAATTGCAAGTATTTGCTGTAGGTGTCAGTCTGGAGAGGCCTGGCTATTCTGTTTGTTCTACAGTTTTTAAAGTTACCAGAATATTGTTTTGCACACTTCCAGGCCTTTAAAACAAAGTAACCAAAGTCACATTTTAATCAGTGAATAAGGTTTGGTCTCACAGATACAATCCAGATTACTCCTTGATAATGCGTGTTAATGCTTTTATTATTACCTTACAACAAAAGACATTCATATTTCTACCTAGCTTCCCTCTTCATTTCTTTAGGTGAAAACATTGATGCAGGGAAGGAAGGTGGAAACAATTCCTGTCAGTTGTATGGACAGAAGTATTTGGCGTGGCAATTCAGCCACACGAGCTGGAGTCTCCTCACACTTTCTAAAGATCTCTGGCTTCTTAAGGACATGGTGATATCACTCACAGTTTAAGATGTCGCTAAGTAAGACGTGAATTTTTTCACAGTCTTGACAGAGACCTAATTGTACAATGAGGTTTGCAGTATCAAAGAATCCCTTCAACAGAATGAAAAGCATGATTTTAGGGTTTCTAGAGACAAAAATGACTTTTGTAAGGTTAAGCATGTGTTTACCAAAGCACTGGAAAACTTTAGAGAAAGGGAATTTAGGTGACTCAGGAAGAAAGTAATTCACTAGGCTGCCTTGCATTATTTGTTATAAGTTCTCAGTGCAAATCCAGCCCTGGAGCAGGAGGATGGATTAAATGACTTCCTGAGATGCTTTTACATTTATTTCCTGTTACGACTTTTCGAAGCTTGTGAGAAAAGAAGGTAGAATGAAAGGAACACTCCCCCTAAGCTGTGGTTCTTCCAGACAGTCCCTGAAACTTCTTTTTCCATTAATCTATTAAACTCCAGGTGAAGAACTGGTGGAGTTGGTACAGGAGATGATTTAATTAAAAAACCACTATTGGATCAAAAATAATAATCACAGAAATAGCCCAAATTGTAAAACTAATTAATTTTATTGTCACAAGAATAAAAAATGGCATAGGAAGCCTATATAATGTGGTTCTCTAGTTACTTTGCTGTACAATAATATGCAGCAACTTGTACTATGTGTAATGTGAATAAGCATGTTGAGTGATGTACCTAGTAGAGACATAGTAACAGTGTACATACTAACAAAATTAATAAAAGAAATTATCTTTCCTCCAAAAATATTTGAGGCAACAGGAAGCAATGAGCCTAATCTGCAGACTTGAGAGCAGCAATGATTTTCTAACAGTGAGGACAATTAGGAACTGGAATAGTCTGTTTAGAGTAAAAAGAAAGGGGATCACTATCAGAGAGGAGGAAATTATGTGAGAAAGTATATATGTATTTGAAGTTACATTGGCGCAGAAGGGTGATCTAGCTGACTTCTTCAAGTCCATTTAGCGGTATTTCCTGTGACGGCAGTTCCTGCTCTTCCCTCCTTACCTCCAAACTATGATCTGTGAGGCTTCTTCATCTGGAAAACCTAACTGCAAAAGATGCAGGAAAATCTGATGTTACTGAAGTCTGCTGTTGGATGACAGACCATCAGCATAGAGGACATGGTCTCAGACTCCCTTGCAGCCTCCAGTGAGCCTTCAGTGGTTCTTCATGTGAGCAAACATCATCAGCCAAGGTCAGACGCAGTGGATGTAAAAAGTTGCATGTGCCCTCTACATGTTTAATATTTCTTGTGATTTATTTTGAAACAATGTTCAGTGTGTCTTCTGACTCTGGCAGGCATAGACGTGGAGCCAGCCCTGGATGATGATGTCAGCTGTCTGCAGTGGAGTCTGTTCCTGTGTGTAAGAAGCCATCTATTCTGGGAGGAACTTGCTATGACCCCTTATAGAGTTGAGAAGGTAAACTCCGAGCGCAAAGCGGGCCGTTAGGGTAGGCATAGGACTCTGTGCCTGGGCTCTAACTGTAGCTTGTTTACTGAAATACTTTGGGCTGGTCTTTAAGCTCTCTGTACCTTGATTTTACCACTTTAATGTTGAGGCTGGAAGTTGTGGTGATCTGTCTTATAATTTTGCTGTCTAGGAAGAGAATTGGCTATGTAAGAGCTAATTCCTGCAATGCAGCAATGTCTTGAGCTGCCATGTTATTACTTAAGCATTGCCTACTAGCAGTCTGTGGAGTATATCTGGCTCATGGACCAACTCCACCTCCCAGCAAACTGGGAGCACATTCCCCTGGTTGCCTGGTTTTCAGCAGGGACAGTGAAATGTGCTCCAGCAAGACTACTATGGTAGCAGAAAGGAAAAGGCATTGGCCATGACATCTTGCTACTCAGCTGTTCATTTTGCCAATAACAACTTTGAAAGGATTGTAGATTCAGGGACTCTAGTCCCAAGGTCTCCTACCTATGGGGACATGAGTTATTCTCTGTCCTGTTATTACATTTTTCGGTGTCTCTAGCACATGGGAATAGGTGTCCTGAGACTGGCATCTGTCTCATAGCTTCAAAAAGTTGGATCTCTTTGAAGGTCCGGAGAAACAGAAAGATGAACCACTAATGGCAGCAGAAATAGCATTACCTGTATGGTAACTCAGGCTGGAAGAGACACAAGCTAGTAAGATACAAAACCTCAGGGGAGGAACAGACTATTCTATGGAAAAATGAAGCTACAGACTCAAACTGAAACTTCAGTGTATGAGAGTAGACCAATGCAGACAGCAGGTTAGGAACACTGAGAAAAAACCTAATTTTACAGTATGACACCTAGCAACACAAAAACATCCTTTTCGTGCTAAACAGTTCATGCCAAATTAACTACGTACCATATTAGATGTCTGCAGAAATAAAGAATGCTGTCACAAATTTCAGCTATATCGTAGGAAAATTGGAGCAAATCTTTTGTTCCCAGAATCAGACCTGCTTTATTTACTTTACAGAAAGCATCTGTTTGGAAAACACTTTAAAAAGTGATACATAACAAAGTCAACTGCATTTGGCCACCATGTCAAGGGCAGACCCAAGCATCCCAGTTGGCTTCACACAGCAGAATTTTCTCCCTGCCAAATGAATGCAAAACACTTCTTTCATGGGTTCAAGTGAAGGAAATAAAATATATACAGAGTGGTGATTAAAACAGGCGGTACCTCTCTGAGGGAGAAGAGCACAACTGAACTCAGCTGACCTCTGTAGTGTCAGAAACCAGAGACCACCTGAGGAATACCTGCTGCTGTCTGGATATATGTGGAATCTGTATCTTCTTTGGGGCCCCACCTGGGTACTGAGGAAATACCCAGGCAAGGTCTTGTTGTGGTTTAAGCTTTGACCATCCCCTCCTGTATTCTCTGCTTGTGGGAGTCCCTGAAATGCTCTTTTCTTTGTAGCAGTAGTAATTCTTTTGAAGGTTAGTCTAGCCAAACTCTGCAGGACAGCTGCAAGGGGTGTAAGTGGAGAAAGGCAGCAGAAACGGAGAACAGGATTGTTGATTTAGAACATCTAGCCTTTTCATTCTGCAGAACCTGATGTTGTAAGAGACCCAGGAATTCCTCTGCAGGAGAGAATTTTGGGCTGGAGGAGACCCACATCAATGATTCAAAGTCTTCCTACCTCTTTCCAGCAGCAAGTATGGACCAGGGACAGGGAAGGTGCAGATGGAGCTTGTTTCTCCTTACAACCCTATACCAGAAGCACGGCCATGAGGTAAGAGTATTATACTTCAGAGTGGCGGGTGAATCTGAGCCCACAACCTTAAGATTACAGGAGTTCAAAAATGAGGGGTACAGCTTGTCCAGACCCAAAGGCTTAACCATAATATGCCAGTTGATTAAAATATGAGGAATGAAAGAGCAGCGTCCAACATTTCCTAAGCAATTCTTGCTATGCTCCCTCAGGGTTTGCAAAGCACACCTGCTTCCTGTGGCTACAAGGGGTGGGGGGAGATGTTGGGGCAGGCAGTCCCCTCTGCCCAAGCACCTTCCCGAGGAAGGTGGCTCTCATGCTACACTGGAGTTGAACCTGAGGACAGCAGTTGCCTGGAAGCCCTGAGTGGTTCCAAACGAAGCACCATGCGGCACTTGGGCGCCCAGCACACAGGCTGCTGCTTCTGGCATTTTGCATAACTCAAGAAGGCAAAGCTGGCCTAGCTGTATGTAAATGTTTTCTCACACAGCAGCAAGCCTCGCTAATGAGTGGCCTGGCTTTCCTTGGCTTTCACCAGGTTAATTCTCTGATTTGTATTTTAGGTCTCGCTCTACTCTTAATCCATGCATTGTGAATATCAGCAAGTTGTGCCTTATCTCTTCTAGCCCTGAAGAGCCTCATTGCTTTCTGTGGTGACCAGAGTCAGCACCTGGCTGCGTGGTTTGGTCCTAGCTGGCTTTCAGCCACTGCATTAGCTTGAGCCCTCGGAAATAATCTCCCCAGGGAAGTGGTAGTTTCCTCAACATCGGACACTTTTAAGATTCACCTGGGCAGGGCTCTAGACCATCTTGTCTAGACTGTGTTGTTGCCAAGAAAGGTTGCACCAGAAAATCCTTAAGGTCCCTTCCAACCTGCCATTCTAAGATTCTATGATTCTATGAAACGTGCTGCCTCTCCAAGGTCAAGGTGATCTTGCTCTAGTGAGCTCCAAGTGGGCAAGTAGGAGGGTGGGTGAGTCAGTGACCCATTCCTAACAGAGATACTTCCAGGAGTACAGGTGACGATGTGCCTAATTGTGGCCAGAAATGCTTCCAGTTTTACCTCTGAATATCTGGGCTTCTGTCTCCTTGTACCGTGGCTCTGTCTCCTACCCACTGCAGATGAAGATTTTAGACAAAGCTGTTCGCGCAGCGGTAGGTGCACAAGTCCGTGCCATACATAGTGCAGTATTGGTGCACTGTTACACATGGTAATGGTGGCACGGTGCTGTGCTGGGGTAATGTGCTGCCTCAGGCAGAGATCAATACTCGTGTCTGACCCTGGTCCTCCGTCGTGGCAGTCTTAGCCTGACATTTTAGCTGGTCTGACTGCTCCAGTGTGTAAAAGCGCTTAACAAGCAGGTTGCTGTTTGTACTCGTGCCACTTGCTGCATATGCATAATCTGAGTTTCTAAGCTTTCCATGCAATATTTTTCTTGAAAAATCAACTGCCTAGAAGATCGTTTGAGCTCTGCTCACAGCTCCTCAAGTTCACGTCAGGTATGGCTGTAAGTGGTAGCTGCGGAATTTATAAGCAGAGCAAATTCATCACTGAATGCATAATGAGCCAGGCCTTGGAAATGCAGGACACCAGTTTCTTTCTTCAGCATCCTGTCTGGTCCGCATCTGACATGCTTAAGCCAAATAGACACCATCATGAGCATTCACACTCTGGGCAGCAGTGGGAAAAACCAACAAAGTGGCATTTCACAGCTGAGATGCTCCTATTGTTCTACACAAGATCTATAAATTAAATAAGATCTCAAAGATCTCAGTAAAAAACAGGCTTCTAAATAAATGCAGTCAATAAAAGAGGGTCTCAGATATGAGCAAGTTTAGCTTTCTGTGAGAATCCTACTGTATGTTGGCCATGAAAAATATCTTTGTCTCAGTCCTTGCTGGTTTACAGATTGATCTCTGTGTGGAAACTTGTGCCAAAGGGTATCTGAGATGTTCTATTTTGGGCAATCTATAGGGGAGGTTAATTTAGGTAAATCAGGGAATCCTCTTGAGATTTCAGAGAAAGAAAATCTGGAGGGGCTTACAGACAAAGAGCATTGACCTGTGTTATTTTTCTGAAGCAACTTCAGCTGTGGCTAGACTTGGGAAATTTTAAATGAGTTCTATAGCTGGGATGAGTCCAGAAGGACAAGTTTTGGCTCCCCCAGCTCAGCGCAGCAGGAAGAGGTGGGAAAGGTGTTGATAAACAGAAATGAACAGAAATGAAAAGGCTGTCACAGCTGACTGACATTTGAAAGCTGTGAGGCTCATTTTTTTTTACTTCAGACCCCAAGCAATGAGGAGTTCTAAGGGCTAAATTCTCATGTCAGCCATACCAAAATAAATGGGGAGTAACTCCCAAACTGCTTCTTATTTACACCAAGCGACAGATGTGAATCTGGATCTAAAAGGAAAGCTAGACAGGCCGTCATGCTAGGTAATGATGCAGTATGTCAGAGCTGGAAATCAGGCCCCAAGCATTGCAGTGAGGACTAGAGGCACCCCACTCTCACATCTACTCCCTGCATGTGTTCAGGCTCTGCTGATTTCGCTCTATGTGACCTAAAACGTTTTACATTTATTCACTTCAGCTTTTTTTCCTCGAAGTAATCCTTCAGCTGTCCTTCTGTGGGGGCAGATAGTGTGACATGCAGGTCTTGTGTTCGGTGGTTACAGCCACGCAGCGAGGGAGGGATGCCTCCAAGCCCTCCGTCACCTTTCTCCCACCTGCTGGTTTGAACATTTTGAGTTACATAAAGGGAAGATGAAGCCACGAGGCCCTGGTAAAGGAGCCATTGAATTGCAGCTGTGGGAACGCATCCTCTTGGATTTTATAAAAAGTGGCACAAATTTCCTCAATGCCACCAGGGATAACTACAGCTTCATTTGGTTTTCTTTCCTTGCCCCTTTTCCCATTGACATTAGCCCGGGCTGCACACCCACTGCCCCTCCTGTGCTGAGCTGGCTCTGCAGCCTCCGGGCGTGGGAACAGATTTGGGAACAGTCTAGAAATAAACAGGCAAGCTATCCTACCCACACAGGCAAATCTGACACTATATGCCCAACATTGCATTCCTTTGGGCTGGAAGTCCTCATTTATTCCTTCATAATTTTATTGCATGCGTTTTTTTTCAACTAAAGCAGTCTGTTGCTTCTCCCCATAGAACCATTAGGTATGTGACATTTCCACCAAAACAATAATGTTTTCAGATGGTGCCAATAAAATGCGGGAGGTTTGATTTAAAATGAGAAGAGAGAGATGTGAGTAACTAAAAGGTTGTTTCTCCAGCCCCAGAACACTAGACTAACCTCTTCAGGACAAAAGCTTGCAAACAAACTTTTGAACTTCTTTACAAGTATCCTTGAAATACTTCTAAAAGAATATATGTATATTCATTAGCATATTTCATGAACTGTTGTGCCCTGCTTCACACCAAAAATAGTAAACTGATGCACTAGTCTAAGAGGAATCCACTGAAAGACCTTGTTTTCTGCACGTGTAGGAAAGTGTAATATAAATTTAAGTAGTTTCTTCTTTGTGGATTGCTTGTTTTCCCAGGGCTCATCCTCACAGCAAAACCCATGATGTTCCCTATGTCCCAGTGACTCTCTGTGACATTAAGGACTTCAGGGGAAAAACCCGGACACAGTAACCACTCCGTGTGTGAGCTGTAGCCGAATCACCAAAACAGTACAAAATAAAACTAGCAATGTGAGTTGCTGGTTTGCCAGAGCTAAGGGGTTTAAAACTCGTAGCCTAGCTTATTTCCTAAGCATGACTATTATGACAACAGCCAAAGGCTTGAGCAGTGCTAGAGTCACCTCCTTATAGCTCTTGTGCAGAGCAGAAATAAGCCTCTATCACTGACCCACAGAGGTCCCTTCCAACCCCTACTATTCTGTGATTCTGTGATTCTGTGATGCATTCCAGCTTGTCTTCTGGACCAGGAAGACGTGAGCTCTTCTGAGTACCTTTTAGATCCTGAAGGCTTGGTTTGATCACCAGACTGTAGATGTCTGTAGTCGTATGAAATGTCCTGTTGTGCAGAGCTGGAAGGTACAACAGCAGCTACAGGGCATTTCGCTGTGCTGGAGCAGCTGATGGGGCCAGCAGTTCACCCTGGGACGTCAGCGGGTCAGGCAATAAAATGTCATTGATTCCCCAATTCACCTGCAGGTGGTATGATGAAATCAGTCTTACCAGTTCTATGGGGATTTAGTTTATGCTGATGATACTGAGCAGAACATATTCCAGGCAGCCAAAGTTCAAAAAATAAAAGTAAATATCATAGATGTACAGTTATACTTAAATCCTAGGGTCACCTTCCCTGAAATCCATTGTACAAGGAATAGAGCTCAAAAGCAATTGTATGAAGCCCCTAAATTTGCATTTAGGTAAGAGATGTCCACCAGTCAAGCACCAGACACCATCTGAAGACCTGAAGTTTTGGAAAAGCTACCACTTCCTGTGATAATTTGCTCCAGTAATTAATCCTGCTCGCTGTCAAAAAAAAAAAAAAAAGCTCATTTAAATCTCATTTACCTCTTATCTAAAATAAGGTCATGCCTCTGGCTTGTTTGGTGAAGATGTCGAAAATTGCTTCGATTATCCTTGCTTATCTGAGTGTAATCCCTAAAATATCAGATAAATGGAGCTGCAAGGTAGTGCTGTTGGCACGAAGCCTGCAAAATGAACTATGTTTTTTCTGAGTCCAGGGTAAAATCTTTATTTCTCACTTATTTACTGCTAAGTTAGCAAAGTTTTGTTTCATTTGATTACCTTGATATAGAATGAAATGTGGTGAAAACAGACAAAAAGTGTCATTGGACAAGAAGGGTAGAAGTGACAGGGATATTGTGTATTCAATAAAATTTATAGGTATGCATCTCAGATGGTCTGATTTACTGTCTCCAAAGAATTATGCTGTGTAGAAATATTTCCTGCAGCCTCGGGGTGTGTGAGATATTAAAACTCTTACATGTAAAAATGTCCTGGATTAATACCATGTCAAAAGAAAAGAAGAATCCAACAGTAAAAAACACCTTAATATGTTGTTGGTTGAAATTCACATGTGAACCCCAGAATCTCTGTATTGAGGTTATTTCTCTCTCACTTCCAGCTCATCCAGCAGATATACTTTATTAGCAAAGACTTGCTCTGGACCCCCATTTTAACCAGGAAGGAAACTTCTCACTACTCTCGTCAGTGCTGTGCTGAGCCCCCTCGAGGGCTCATACTTTTATCCCCACCACACCTCTTTGAGGTTGGCAAACAACATTATCTCAAGCCAGCGAACAGCAGACATGGGGCACAGAAAGGCTGGAGGATCAGTCCTCCCATCCGTGGGAAGCCTGGGCAGGAACATGAGTGGGGACCACAGGATGCCCTGCCCTCTCCTGCCCTTTGCTGCAGTTCCTCCAGCCAGCCCCTCGGCAGGGAATATGTGCATATTGCAGGATCACAGAGTCATAGAGTCATAGAATCATCTAGGTTGGAAAAGACCTTTAAGATCATCAAGTCAACTATAAGCCTAGATCTACTACTTTTTCTATATTAATATGTGAAAAGTTTCTCTCTGCTTATTAAAGACAGTTTGCTAAACCTGGAGTCTCCTGGATTCCTCTGGCATGTTATAATTCATAGCTCCCTGACAAAGAAGATGTATTTTTATCTGATCTTTTTATAATTTACTCTCAGTCATTTTGGATTAATGAGCCCATGCTGAAAAACCTAAAGACAAATGATCAAGCAGGAAATCAGCCTACTAGTGACTCTGTAATGTGTCTGCTGCATTTGTTGCGGAGTTTCGCTAATTGCGTGTAACTTGGATTTGCGCATCCACCACACTGGATTTTATCTCCCCTAAGCCTCGGCTGAGCAGACTGTACTAAACCTTTCTTGGATTAAAGCTCTTCTTTCTTCCTCAGCTGCCCCACTCTGTCCTCTGAGGCCCTGGGGACTTCATTGCCCGCTATTTTTGTGGCAAGTGTTATAGGTTGAAACAAAAAAATCTCAAAGGAAACAGAGGGGAAACAAAAGTCCCAGCCAAAGCCCCGGTGCAGGCAGGCCAGAGCGGCTGCAGGGATGTGCGTGGCCAGAGGGAGGGCTGATGCCTTGGGAGCTTCTCTATCAGCATCCCGCCACGTTTTATCTTCCTACACCGACCAGCCTCTGCACAAAAGAGTTAATAACAAACTCATCATCCTGAAAAAGATCAACACAAATGACTCTTGCTTATACATTGCCGGGGTTGTGCTAACATACATTTCCAGGCTGGGCTCCCCAGGGTTGGATCCAGCTGTGTTAATCTGCTTCTATCCAATGTAGCCAGAAGCAAGTTAATCTTTTCTGTCATTCTTGCTTTTAAAGGCGGTGCAAAAGGAAAGCAAGAAAAGCTTGGAGACAAGAGCTAAACAGCTTTTAAAGGAGCTAAAAGGAGCCTGTTTTGTATGATTGCTGATTTGAATTGGCCACTTTCAAAGCTCAGCTCCCTGTCCTCATGGTAAGGGAGGCAGAAGACAGTGCTGCCATGCGAGGCTGTGGGGTCCTGGGGACAGACCAGGCAGTAAGGCAGCAATGGAGTCTGCAGAAAGAAATAGTGTAAATATTTTGGCTGCCACAGTAAAGACCATTTAATGGAAGTTAAGGGCAACAAAGTTGGGGGGTGGCTCAGGTGGCTGCGGGATGTTGTCATAGACCCTCAGAGGAAGCAAGGTAGGACATATTTGGCATAAGAATCCCAGCTGCTTGAAGTAGCCCTGCACTTGTGGAAAAATATATCTAGATCCTTCTCTTTCAATGCAGAAGTAAAGCACTGTTCCTTATTTTCACAATAGATGAAGAAAGAAGATGGGAGCTGACAGGCAAGGTGTGGGGAGCAGAGGATGGATTGAGATGCCGCTGAAGCTTCCCTCACAGTGAGAGCTGATGCAGGGCTCCTATAGCCCTCATCTGGTGTCGCGGTGTCCCACACCTTAAATTCATGGCATGCATACTCCAAGGAAAATGAAAAAAGCAATCCCGCAAAAGAAGACTTCCCACAGGCAAGCTGCAGCTGTAAACCCTTCAAAACTGAGAGCGGTAAAGATGTCTGCTCAGCCTGTACACTCTCTGTCCCAGGGCACAGTGGTAAAACCTTAATTTGCACAAGTGTGTGATTATTTCCACAAACCACTCCAAAATTGAGCTTGCAAAAAAAGCAAATGCTTTTCAAAAAATATGAATAAAAAAAGCTTTTTCCTTTTTTTTTCCCATTGAAAATTTCTCTCTGTGTATTCCTCTACTCTCTGGCTTGCTCAGTTAGGAACAGGGATGGCTGCATGAAGCTGAAAACTGTTTCTGTGCTGAAATCCATGAATGGTCCATGTACTGCTTAAATCTGACATTACAGCACAAAACAGAAGTCAGTTTGTTCAAAGAATTGTTTAGAGAGGAGATTTTCATTCTCTTTTCTCCAGCTTGCATATGGAATAAGGCAAGGATCCCTTAAAGAGTGCATGAAAGGTCATTTTAAGTAACACGTTGTTAATCAGGAATGAGTAGATGCATTTCAAATCAATCCATGTCAGTCCTGACCCTTCTGATGATGCTGTGTAACCACAAAAGCCCCACTGGAAGCATTTTGCCTGGGTGACAGCATTGCTTTCCCTGCTCCACAAGTGCACAGTGAAGCTGTAGAATCTTCTATGATTGTGCTTGTTCTTAATGCAGAACTCTGTGTTTGATGCCTCCCAGGCTGGAGCTCAGGTAAGCGTCAGCTTGGTGGGAGGTCTAAAACAAGACAGTCCTTAAACCCCTGAATTCTGCCCTTATCTTGGGTGCTTTAGATCTTGGGAAATGACTCAGCTTAAGAAGAAAGCATAGCATGTCCTCTGAGGTTGCTCTGTACAGAGCGGTGCTAAGAAGCCATGCACCACGTGGAATATGGAAGCCTGTCCTTTGTTCCATGCAGGGCTGGGCTCTGCCTCCCGTGCAGAGGCTGTGGGTGAAGCACACAGGGCTGCAGCTCAGCCTGCGAGCAGGATGCAAGCAGGAGAACAAAAACTGTTGGTGTTTTCATGGATTTTGGAGTTTGACTGGGGAAGGGCTGGAGAAAACACAAGTACCTTGGCATTACAGGAGATATATTTAAGACAGCATTTAATGAGTAGCATAATCTTGACTGGGACTCCCTAAGATGGGAAACTATTTCTAAAAAGCGTGTTTGGCAAGAGCCGGCAAGCTAAATCCTGTTGTAAGCAGAGGGAAAGAGTGACAAAGGGCAACTTTGTTAGATTGTTAAGTAAAGAGTAGCTTTGAGGCTTTTAAGAAATATAAACAAACATGAAACAAGAAGTTCTGGGACATCTATTGAAAACAAGCCAACAAAAGGTAAAAAAGATTTTCTATTTAGAGTAGCAAAAAGAAATACTGAACATTGAATTTTAGTGAGCATTTTGACAAGCTGTAACAGAATCTTCAAAAAATATTTGCATTTGACCAAGGAGGGAAGAGAAAATGCATTCAGATATAAAACAAAAAAAAGAGAAGACAGCTGAGGACTGAGCAATGGGAGAAGGCAAGGAGATGTATTAAACCATTTGACTTCTTTATTTACTTAAAGAACTGGAGAGCTGCGTAAGACTTCGGTTGACATTGGCAAGAAGTGATAGAGGAAGCAGGAGGGAGGATGGAGATTAAAAAGTCTAAGTCGGGTTCAGCAGACAAGACTGCCTACCAAAATGCACAATTCTTATTAATTATAGGCTTCATTTAATGAGCATTTCTTTACTCACTTTAAGCAACCAGGATCCCTGGCCATGCATATTTGTACCTGCATTACATTGCTGTCTCTGTTGTCCCCTCACAGTGGAGCAGCTTCCTTGAGGGTATTTTAAGACCTCTTGAGGTTGGGAAAGAACAGAATGAGAGTGATACAACAATGATTTACAAAATAAGTAGTGGGACAAGAAAGGTGAACAGGCTGAATGGCTGTTCTTTGCATCTTCCAATACAAAAATAAAAATTTAAATTAGTGGGTACTACTTCCAAAGCAAACAAAAAGAGGCATTTCATTGTCTGCATAGTGCATAGTTATGCTATGGCCCATAACATGGTAGGGTTGCAAATATTTCTGTTAGTTAAAAAAAAGAAGACAGGAGCATGAATGAAAGAAAATCCACCAAAGATTATTAAATATAAAAGCATTAACTTTGACTCTAGATATCCCTGAGTCAGAAGTCACAGGAGGCTGGGAGAGAATTCCTTCGAAGCATTCCTGTGTGCTTGCCCTGTCCTTACGTCCTTCCTCGGATAACATCTGCTGTGTCTGCTCTTCTGCTGAGGGCAGGACACCAGACCAAATGGACCTGTGCTCTGATCCAGTACAGATGTTCTCATATTAAGTTTGTGTGCTTGCACTGCGAACTAACTGGGGAATTGATCTGGGTAAAAAATGCGCCAGTGAGTTTTGGGTTTTTGTTTTTTAACCCTGATCAGTTCTCTGACCTGGTTCACTGAGTGGCCAAATAAACCGCTGGACAGACTCTGTTAAGGGAGCGATGGAAAGAAGGATGAGCAACCAGGCTTTGGCGATGTGATGGAGGAGCAGACAGGGAAATAGGCCTTGACTAAGCCATTTTTGTCACCGAAAGAAATTATTCCAAGGCCAAATATACTGATGGAGAGCTGGTGTGAGTCAGAACATGAATCATTTCTGTGTGTATGGTGCATGGCCAGTAAGGACTGCATAAAGCCGCATGTATCCCAATGTTATTTTAATGGTTGCACAGAAGGGACTGGAAGGACTAGCCCAGGTGGGAAGCCCAGCCCTTCCTCCTGCTCCCCTCAGTGGTGGCACCATGTTGACTTTGCCAGCCCAGACCAAGCAGAGGACTTCTGTGTCCTTCCCAGAGCTCTGGACTGGGAGAGGCTGAGATTCATTGTGAGCACTGCATTCTTGTAAATGTTGGAGCAAAAGGCATTATTATCAGTTTTACGGAGCTAAATTCCTTTTTTTTCTTTTCTGTGCGGAGCATTAAGGGTAATTTTGGCTTTTCACTTAAATTAAAAAAATATTTCATTTTTAAATAAAAATATTGAATAGTGCATTTCTGCTTAGATCATAAAACTTATGCTGATGTATCCAGGCCAAGAAGTGAAAGGAAAGAAGGACCAAAGTGGAGATGACAATAGCTTTGGAACTAAATCTTGAGGTATTTGCTCCTTTCTCCCTTTAAGAAGATTTCATGGGAACACCAAAAACAGAAACAGCCCCAATCTCTAAGTTTTACATATGTAGCTTACCCTAACATTGGTTCAGTCCAAAAAGGCAGCTTCATAAATCTTCCTCTCTTCCAGATTTCTTCAGGGATAAGCCTTACGCTTCAGGTATTAAGAGCTGGAAGCTCAGAAGTCTTTAGCAGCATCTGTACCAAAATCTTGCAGACTATCTGCAGGATAAGAAAAATCTGTCTCTCCTGGGCAGCTTTTGTAGTAACTTGAGTCGTCATCTCTCCAGCTACAGTTAAATTTCCTTCACTTGTCTTCACATGGCAGCTTAGCTTTACTTCTCAGGCTACCTTGCAACACTTATAGAGGAGCTTTGAAAGTGGGTAGCAAATGCAATGTTTTCCTCCAGCTTTCATTGACAGTACATTACTGTGCTGTTCCTTCTCCTTGGGTGATGTGTTTAGATCTGTCCTTGAGCCCCACAAGCCAGCAAATTTACGTGGCTGGACAGATATTAGTGACAGTTGATTGAGCCTACTTTCTAAATTTCGGTAAAGAACTGTATTATTGTCCTGTTTTCTAATGATGAAGGTTCTTCTTTAGGGTCCAAACTGGGCCAGGCTCTTTCCTACCTGCAGAGATCACGCCTAACTGCAAAGAGAGTTTGGTCCTTAATAAAGTGTCCTGCGAAGATTGCTCAAAAATGAACACCGACTCTAGGTACTCCCAGGTATGGTTGCACAGAATATACTTTAATTGCTTTACAACATCTCAAGCAGCCAAAACTTTGTTAGCAGTCAGTGTGATTCTTTACTTAGCTGTGTTTAACACAGAGTAAACATGGAGGGAGAAATAGGCCAGTGAGGAGAGCACTGGGCAAGGATCCAGTAGGTCTGTAATGGATTGCTCTCAGCCACAGATTAACTGTGGGATTCTGTTCAAGATGTTTAATCTTTCCTCATTTCTGTATAATTAGTCGGAAAGGTTCTTATGATGGGAATTAGCTCTTATACGTGCATATACTGTGTCTCACATGATGAGTCCCTTATTTGACTTCGTATGTTTGGATGCAACTAAAATTCAGGCAACGAATGCAGCTGATATTGATGCTGTTAGTAATAACAATCCAGCTGTAGTATTCAATAGTTGTAACAGAAAATCAGAAGTACAGCAGTTTAGAGACAACTGAGTGTTTAATGAAAAAAAAAGATAAAATCATCCAGAAAGTGAATTTTTCCTAGAAAAATCTCCTTGTTTTAGTACTAATCTACACCTAGTCCTTGGTATGCCACAGATTTATAGTGTGAGCTGTGGTTAGGCTCTCTCCCTCTTCTTTTCCATTAGCCTTCTGTCATTAAAATGGGATTACTGATGCTTAGATGGGAACTGAGAGTGCTGTTGGAGATCCTGGGAGATCAAAGGAAGCCATATTTCTTACCTGCTTGGAAAGTGCAGGCTAAAGAATCAGATGACATCTTGACTTTTATGAAACTTTGTGTAAATCTATAAATGTCCTAAATTGTGAGTATTTGTCCTAAAAGTCTGCATATTTCTTGGAACGTCCTAATTTTTGCTGAAGGTTTGATGTAAAGTGGCTATAATGTGAACAATACTTAAGCCCTATATCTGAAGCATCAGTTTCCTTTTAGAGCTGATTTATTCAGTGAGTTCCTAGAGCCATGGGTTCCTCTTTTAGACTTGCTGGTTGGCATATGCCACTCTTGTGAAACCTCATTTGCTCCTGTTAGCAGCAACCATCTCATCTATAGCAGAATATCTAGGGAAAACGTGATGCTTCTTGTTTGCTGTTATGAATCACGTATTCTTACCAAATAAGTTCAGAGTCCAGAGCACATACTTCAGTATCCTCTCACTTCTGATTTTCTTGAGAAAAGTTATTTTAAAACTATATCCTTAGATCAGTCTGCAAAACAGAGATGAGACATAGCACTTTGTAAGGCAGCGTGCCATAGACAGTGTTTATGATATACCTGGTACCTGCAACCAAGTCTTCACAACTGATACATTGATAAGCTGAGCACTTCAAAGTATATTATCATGAAAAAATCAAATCTATAAAATATTTGAAGAACATAATATTCTTTCAGGTGAAACACTTTTCTGACTTGGCTGATAGCTAAATACACCCTTGATTTATATGACTTTCTAGTGAGATTGTTGTGACTGACTATTTTTTTCCCCTTAAGCTCTGTCAGGAGTTCTCTGTTCAAGCTTTAAGAAACCTGTGTGACAGAAATATTATCGACAGGGGACAAAGGTGCATAATATCTATTTCAATATGTTTTCCTGGTGTCAAGAAGCACAAGCTAGCTGAAGGAAACCATGCAGCCAAATTCAGTCATGGCAGGAAGAGAGAGGCACCTTTACCAAATTCAGTGGAAACCTCTTACCAAGGTTAATTTAGAAATACAAAGTAGATCTGGAAGGGACCCTGGAAGATCCTGTAGTTCATAACCCTCCTCCAGGCAGATCCAGACAGTCCTGAATCACTCACGGGAATGTTTGTGTAACCCCTTCCTACAATCCTCCAGTAAATGAGATTGCACAACTTCCCAGGAGAACCTGCTCCAGGCCTTACCATCACTATTATTGAAAATATTTTTCCAGCGTCTAACCTAACCTTCCATTGCTTGACTTCAGGCCATGACTTTGTATCTGTCCCCAGCACGCACAGAGAAAAGAATTCCTCCCTTTTCACAGATTTCTCCTACATTGCAAAATATCACAGTTATTACAAACATCTCTTTTCTGGAGAAGGGCCTGACGAAGTTTCCATAACTGACTGTGTTATCATGTGTTCCCTGAGCTGTGATGGTTAAGTACATCAGCGTGTTTAATCCACCCAACTGAGAAGTGAAACACTTTGGTTTCACCCAGCTGTGAAGGTGCAGCTGATGCACAGATTCTTGTCTGCATACAGTGGTTGTGTGCATCTGTATACTCAACCTCTAGCTCAGAAAAAACGCTTAATTTTTTGGCTGAAATTTTCCCAAAGCTACTCAACACCGGATCCCTGTCATGGAAAAATTAAATTTACAAAAGGCTGAAGTTTGACAATGTGGTAATCAAAAGGTAGAAGCTTCTAAGGCAATGTTAACAAAGCATGTGTACGTCCATGAGTATCCAGGGAAATACATGGATACTAGTCTCATAATTCTCATATCCTGCTTTTTCTTTAAATGTTCCTGAAATTTTCATATCAGACAAACAAGAAAACAGAAAAATGCTGTTTTATTTTACTAGCTTGGCCTTGGATCTCTAGTAGCATGACTGTGAATCATACAAATGTAGGCTACATGCTTTTGTGGTTAATGCTTCAGTAAAACATTTTCTGTTGGTATTACAGATGTCTTAGGAAGCTTTACTAGCTCTAATTTAACCTCTAAAATTTTTTTTGGCTTGACATAAATTAGTTTATGTTATTGTTCTGTAGTATGTAAGATGTAGCCGTTTTATTAATATAAATTATAATAGCTACAATCTTTATGTTTCTCCGTAGTGTAGGAGGGAAAACAAAAAAAAATCTCAATTGGAACAAGGCTTTCGAAGTTGTAGGCTTAGTTTTCTACTGGTTTATCACTTTCATCCCATTCTTCACAACTCTTCCTTGCACAGAAAGCAGTGATCTTAAACATTGCAATCAGGTGTGTGCCGGAGTTAGTGAGAAAGAAATACCATGTGCACTGTTGATGGAAGAAAAGTGAGAACAGCAAACTTGCTATGTGGAGGACTACTGCACTGTTATTTTAATGATAATATCAATTCAATCCAGGTGAAACTACAAAGCTTTTAGTATTCATAACAAATATATTTCAGATAGGAACACTCATAAAATGTGCTAATAGTAAGTAAATTACTTTATATATTTACATCTGTACAGAACACAAACACTTGAGGATAAAAAGCCCACTTTGCAACAATTTCTATGTGATATATGATGGATTTTGAGGTAGGTAGGCTTTATTCCACACACCCCGCCTCTTTCTTGGAGTTAAGATAAAGTTTATTCTTAGCTCATATATGACTGTGAGCTGAAGAATATCTACTGTTATAAGCAAACTCATTGGAAAGCAACTTATTTGCTGTTAAACTACAAAGTACTGGGAATAGTAACATCATGTTTTACTTTTTAAGTATTAAATTAACCCATTTCTAAATCCTAATTCTCCAAGTAAAATAAAACAGATTATCAGAAAATCCTTTTCTGATAAAACTTTTCTGGTTTTGGAAATGTCTGATGTGTGGTAAACACAGAAACACGTAATATACCTGCTTGCCAGTGTATCTTTTTTTTTCTTCTTTTTTTTCAGTATAGTGGGTTTCAAGAGGGATTTAAGGAGAATTTAACTGGTGCCTGAATCCTGTGCTACCATTTCGTGTAGGGCAGATCATTGCCCTGTATGAACTCAAGTCTGCAATGAATTCCTCTAGTATTTTGTAACACTTTTGCGTCCTTATGCAGTGGGAGTTTGCTGATTCTTAATTATGCCCTGGAGAGATGGGAGAAGCAAAGCCACCACTAACCTTCTAAGATTTGATGGAAAAATATATACTTACTCACTTCTTGCTGGTTTTGCTGTTTTTTGGTAATGTGGACGTTATAAGGCTGTAGATGCATAGGATTAAAAATCCTTTTAAAACGTTTTGTTGACTCACTCTACTTTACTTTGAAGACTAAGGCTGTAGCATCATGAGCATTTTAAGTCAATACATAACTCAGCCATGCTGCTAAGATGTCTACCAGCCCCCATTGGCTCATTCCTGCCCCTGCCCCATCCCTACAGGAAGCTGAACCAGGTTAACATTAAAATGGCAAAAAAAAGAATGAGCTTGCAATGAGGATTGTTCCTCTGATCTTTGTCTTCTGGCTAAATCAACGTTTGTGCTGAGACTTGGAGACAGCAGCACAGTGAGCTGCAGTAAGGCAGGGGTGAGCATCTGGACAGCTGTGCCAGCTTGTGTGGGTTTACACTGCCTGTGCTTTTATGCTGCCCAGGGACAATTTTAAGAGGATGGTTTCTCAGCTGGAGCATGCTTCCTTTTATAAAACAGTCTTGATTTTTTATAGAACAACCCTGAGTGTTGCATAGGTGCATGGCACCCCCAGATGTCAGGACCTTTTACATAGATACCAAGACAGGGGTTGAAAGACAGACCTTAATCATCCAAGATAGAAAAAAATTCCCAAATTAATTTTCCCCTGAGGTAACAGAGTTTGTACTCTACTTATTAAATAAAAGAAGTAGGGCCTGCAGAAAGCATTCTTAGCATAAGAACATAAAATGCATTATAAAGTTCATCACTTTATTTTTATGATTCCCATAAAGTCCACGAGATAACAATGTTTGCCTACTAAATCAATTTTCATCAGGCTTCATTGCACAGTCTGTTGTCCTGATGTTTCCCAGGGGCAGCTGCTTAAAGTTCTTGATTTAAATCATTAAATGCTTGATTTATGGTGCAAGCTTCCTGAGCCTTAACACTTTTCTGACTCCTGTTGCAGTGTATCCTTATCCTAACCATGTTATTGTTTAAATATATTTGGATGGTGGGGGATTAAAGTGAACCAGCCTGTTCATTTTCTTACAAAGGAGCAAGATTATTTATCTGACATTCGCTGTAACAGGCATGGAGCGTAACTCGGAATAGTCTTGTTAGCAAGTTGGAGCCAGACTTACTGCTTCATTAGTGTTTGAATATCACTGGCTGGTGAGGTTTTTTTCCAAAATATATTTTCTTTGGATAAGATCCTTATCTGCACTGAAAATAGTTGATTATTTGGGTTTTGGAATAAATTTAACTTTTTTTTCTTTCTTGAAACAAGACAGAAAGAAGTCAGCACCTCCAAGCTTGGAAGACAGGAAGCACAGGGCCGGAGGGCATGCTTTTTCTAAGGCTTTTCTCCAACTGCCAGCTCCTGCTCAGAGTAACCACTCACTTTTGATTTTTGTTAAGAAGAAGGTAGAGAAATTGTGTGTTCTTTTGCAGTGAGGAAGAAAGATGCCCAAAGCTTTGATATCAGCAAAGACCCATACCAGCCTCACTGACTTATTAAAAGGACCTTGGCAACATACATAAAATTATTACTAATCTGTATATTAGAACCCAAACAGCAGACGAAGATAGTACTTTTTAATGTTATTTCTGCCATGACAGACTAAATTCAGACCTACTGGAGAGAGCCCCAGTGCACCTGGGGACAACTGATGTGTCGTTCTGTAGCTTAGATAGGAGTGGAAAAAGTTTTTCCAACTACTGACCAACTCATAGCAATAAGTCATCCATTTGTTTTTTTTTTTTAAATTTGTTTGGTACAAAGTCATATTTCCAACAATCTTCTTAAAAGTAGGAAAACAGTGAAAGAAGGACCATGAGCATAACCATTCACATGTAAAAAACCACTTCTCTGTTTGTGATATTTTGTACTCAGTTCTGTGAGTATTTCAACACTGCAGCATTGCTGCTGAGAGTACGGGTGCAAAGTCTATTTAAAACTGGAATGCTTAGAAATTTGCCGAAAGCAAGTATCAAATTGTTCACAGATGGAAGCTGGTGGTGTTCTTGCAAGTCTCTTCTCATTGTTTTCTGTTTTCAGAAAATAGAATTTAGTACACTGGTGCAACTTTAAAGAGAACATACTAAGAGCAGAATAAATCATGCTGCCTGCCTCCTCCCAGCAAACACCACTTCTTTAGCCAGCTGAAAGATTCCAATATTCTGTTTATGTTTGACATTGATCATTTCTTTTGATTTACAAGAACAAGGGAATTATGGGTGCTGACAAGAAAACTGTGGGAATTCTGCTGGAGTGATTTTGGACATTGTGAGTCAGGGTTACTGCCCCATCACTTTACCAGATGTTACCAGCCCCTTTGGCTGGAGCAGCAGAGTTAACTGTGTGCTTCAGCTCAGCTACAGCATTTCATGGCCTGGTGTGTTAACCTCCCCTTTGATTTCTTTCCTTTGCACTGATTTATAGGATTCAGTTACATCCCACTTACAGGATGAATAGGATTCAATTTCATCCATAAGGAGTTCAGGTCATCCAGACTACACCACAGTGTGAACAAAAGCATGGAAAATGGGAACTGTTGGGAGGTTTGTTTTGAGAGCACCTACAATCCTGACTACAACTGTGATTGAGACACACTGGCAGCAGGTAACAATAAATAATATGCAGCAACAGTGAAGACAAGTGGGTAAAGTACGAGCTCCCAGCGGTAACATAACAAACCTGGATTCTTTCCTTACACAAGAAAAGGAATTAACATTAATTCAAAGTCTCCTTTAAGGCCTTTTCTGCAAGATGTTACTTTCAGTTTCCAATAATCACTATCACAGAATCATAGAACAGTCCAGGTTGGAAGGGACCTTGAAAGATCAAAGGGAAAGGGAGCCTAGATGAGATTATCTAGCACCTTCTCCAATCACATCCTGAAAACCTCCAGTGATGAGAAGTCCACTGTGTCCTTGGGGAAGTTGTTCCATGGATTGATTGCTCCCACTGTAAAAATTTCTTTATTCTATTAGGATGAAACCTCTTCCTGTGCAACTTTTACCCATTTCCCCTTGTCCTTTCCACATGGCTCCTTGTGAAGAGATAGTCTTTGTCCTCTTTGTAGCTTCCCCTGAAGTACTGGAATATTGTGATGAGGTCCCCCTAAGCCTGCTCTTCTGCAGGGTGAAAAGACCTAACTCGTCCAGTCTTTACTCATAGGACAGGGGCTCCAGCCCCCTGATCATCTTTGTGGCCCTCCTTTGGACCTTCTCCAGTCTGCCCACATCTTTCTGAAATTGTGGAGGCCAGAACTGGACACAGTGCTCCAGGTGCAGCCTGACAAGCGCCGAGCAGAGTGGGACAATCACTTCTCTATCTCTGCTAGCAATGCCCCTGTCATTTGCCTTGACTGCCGCAGCGGTGCCCTGCTGACTCACGGTCAGCTTGCTGTCCACCCGGACCCCCAAGGTCCCTTTCAGCGACGCTGCTCCCCAGCGACACAGGTCCTAGCCTGTACGGGGCTCTGGTTATGTTGTCCCAGGTGCAGGACCTTGCACTTGTCTTTGTTGAACTTCACACAGTTTTTGCTAGTCCACTCTTCTAGCCTGTCCAGTTATCTCTGTAAGATGGCTCTCCCTTCTGCTGCATCCACCTCACCACTCAGCTCAGCGTTACCAGCAACTTGGTGAGGCTGCCTTCAGTGCTGTTGTCCAGATCATTTATGAAGATGTCAAACAGCGTGGAGCTCAGCGTCGATCCCTGGGAGACCCCACTTGTGTCAAGCTGCCAGCCTGAATGAAAACCATCAATCGCCACCTTCTGAGTGCATCCCATGAGCCAATTTCCTAGCCATTTCACAGACCACCCATCCTGTCTGTATCTTGCCAGTTTGTCTAGGGGGAGGCTGTGAGAAACAGTGCTGAATGCTTAGCTGAAGTCCAGGTAAGCAACATCCACTGCTCACCCCATACGGACAGAATGTTACTTTGTTGTAGAAGGTGATCAGGCCAGTCTGGCACGATTTGCCTTTGGTAAATTCATGTTGGCTTTTCCCAATCACGTGTTTCATTGTCTTGTAACTATTTCTAAGATGACTCATTCTGTTACTTTCTGAAGTCTTACTGAAGCAGGACTAAGGGGCCTGTAGTTTCCTTGGTCCTCTTTTGGACATTTATTATTATTGTGGAGCAAATCTGAAAAACTTAAATGAAATATACTGGAACCAGTATGAAAAGGTTCCCTGCCTCCAGTTGCTGTTTGGGAAAGGAAACCAGCTACTCTCAAATCCAAACTAATTTTTGTCTTCCAATACCCTATACTGTCTCGTAAACTTATGCATTGTGTGTATACTCTACATACCTTGCTCTTCTGTATTCCTTTCAGGAAAGTTGTGCAGAGCTAAGCAGATGATTTCACTCTCCTTTCTCTCCAGTTGAAAATGCATCCTGGTCACAGCATCGTTGTCTGAAACACTGAGGCTCTTTGCAGAGCAAGAGCTTTGTTCATGGCAAGTTGTTCTGGCAGAGCCGAGCTCTTCCAGGGCATCTCTTGGGATCTTCTCAACAGAGACTGAAGTAAATTCAGCTTCTTCAGTTACCAGCGTGATCTCATATTAAGTGTTTAAATTAATAATTTCTGCCTTCCTGTCAGGTCTTCTGACAAGTCATGTGCCCAGATGTAGTATCCTTGTTTTGCCTAATTTCTTCTTTAAATCAAGGGATTTACAAGGAAAAAGAAGGGTATAAAAGCCAGAGGTTAGAAAATACATCCCTCACTCAGGATGCCTAATAAAGTCAATCAGAAATGTCAGTGGAGTTATACTACCCTATCTGTTGAACGCTGTTTGTCACCTGTTGTTTTCAGATCGCTTTAGGGAGTAAGCCACTGACACTGAAATACGTGGGTTATCAGAAATGGTGAAAGATGGTGGTAATTAGCAAGACACAAAGATCACTGTGGGCCAGGCCAGAGAAGAGAAGTCAGGTCTTGATGCTTTGGCCAGACCGTATTGCTAGTACTCATAAAACAAAAAACATCAGCTTCTAGCTGCATGCCTAGAGTTGTCTGTTTGCCACTGGAACTCCCTATAATTCTTTAAAATCTTCCTTGTCTTTCTAGTTAAGAATTTACTATGAAGCAGTGGGAATCTGCTGCATGATACCATCTGGCTTTCCTTAGAAAAATGGCACTATAAAAGGGAGACTGGCTGTACTATAGGGTTAGCAAGAAAGCTGTGACAGCTTCTTCTTTTATTCAACGGAAATTTATAGCAGTATTTTACATTTTACTTCTTCCTGCTTGTCACAGCATTACGCTGTGCATGAGAGATCCTGTCAACTGACTGAGAAGCTACTTCTCAGAAACCAGCTTCAGTGAGAGAAATCTCATTGTCTGAAAGCTGGAAACACCCCTTTGCTCTCAGAAAGTTGGTACTTTTTAGTATATACTTGGATAGTGTTGTGGTTACTGCATACTTCCACCCTTTCTATCGAAACTCCCGGGTTTCTGTACTGTGAGGTTTTGTACTATTTTTAGGATGCCAAGTAGAAGATTTCGCTATTTCAGTTTTAAGTGCTTTCTTGACATTTCATCAAAAATTCACATCACATTTTTCTGCCATTCCCCTTTCTGAAGCCATGGTGACAAAGTTCCTTTTTCTGTCCCCCTTCTTCTTTTTCCTCCTTTAAAAAACAAAGAAACAAAACATTCTCCAGAAGTTTTGTGATCTCATTCCTTACTAACTTTGGAAAGATCTTGTCTACCACAGACATCAGATTGACGAATCTATGGCTTCCTGACTCCTCCTCAGTTCCTTTCCTACAATACTTCCAGGAATGGACAGATACTTACTTTGACATCATATTTGGATTCCATGAGCTCGAACCTTCAAATATATCTACTTACCAAACTTTTTACTGTATCCTTTTCTGAAACAGACAGTCTAATTTTCAGTCAAAATAGCCATACAAATTAGGTAGCCAGTTAATCAGTGATAAACCAAATAATTTCCCCTGACATGAAATCTGAAGTATCCAGAGATCTTCTGCTGATTGCCTGGAGAAGGTGACCATCGTTGTGGGTATTTTAATTTCATTTTACAATGGATAACAAGAACAGTGGCACCTCCTTTTTTTCATGTGGTTCAGATCCACTGCTGGGAAAGTCAGTTCAGTCTGAGAAATATCTATAGGCTGAAGCTAATTATGGGAGCTCTGGCTGCATATGGTGAGTCTGGTCTGCAGGATGGAGTCCTCTGATTGTGCCTCTCAAAGGGCTCAGGTCTAAGACAAAGTGGTTTCATGGCCTTTTACAGGCTACCTGCCGGGAGGTGAATTTCATTCTTACAAGTCATAATAGTAACAACAACAGCAGCAATAAAGGCTCTCTGTTTTGTCAGTGTCATATGCTACTGCTATTCCAAAAATATCTCAGAAGGGCTGCTTTTCAACTGTTAGCTCCAGCAACCCTTCAGGCAACGTCGCTTTTTCTGCTTTTCTTGTCAGAACTTGAGTTTACTGAAACTTTGTAGGCTGGCTGCATTTGGGGTTTCTGCTCTGGAAATACCCAGTTTCTCAGCACTCCAAAGATATCTTCATGCCTTTTTTGCGTTATAGTCACTTGGAGGAACAGCCAGAGTTTCCGAACCTACTGCAGACCTGATAGGGGAGTTCCACTGAGAAGCACAATTGGGGGTGTATTTTGGCCCTAACTGTAGACCCACACCAGTGCATTTACTCACGAGTGCAAGTGTCAGATCCAGTTCATGAGCTAAGCTGAAAAATTCAGACTTTTAAGGACTTTAAAAAGACAAGTTCCCCTTTCCTTAAAAATTCACTTCTAGTTTGCATAGAGGGCTTTGCTGAATTAAGGGCCCCTCTCCTTCTCCCTTCAGTTTCTTTTAGAGCAAAGCTCCTGCCATCACTTGTCAGCAGTTTTCTCTAATTATAATGTAGTGCACAGGGCATAGAGGAAACAGCCCTGGTGTTGTTGCTACCATCTCCATCTCCAGCATCAGCAGAGGGAAGGGATGCAGCTCAAAACATTTTGTTAAGGAATGTGCCTGTCAAGACAAGTTTGCCACCTCTTAGCTCTGGGTGAGGAAATATGGTACTGTTTTGTCTTGCCAGAACCATGATTTTCTAAGCATTTCAAGCAAAACCAGTTTCTGAGGTTGATTCTGGCAAAATGACTAAATTCATAAACCTGTCAACTCTTCCCACGTCACAGGTGGGACTGTTTGCCAGCTCCACTGGCAGGGTGCCCTCTCGCCTCTCCCCCTTGCCTTTGGCAGGTTTCCTGCACGATCTCTAACTTACCGAAGTGCCCGCCAGGAAATGTGCTCATTCCGGTGTCTGGATCGCTGCGGCACTGACTTGTGATGCTGGCATCTCCCTCCTGCAGGGAAATGTTGCTTTTACAAACCTTAGCAGAAATGGCAAAATAACCCCACCTCTTTTTAAAAGGGATATAGTTCTTGACTCCCTTTTGCAAACTGTTGACATAGTTGACTCAGTTAAAGAATTTTACCTCTTTTTGGGTCATTCGGAAGGATCTTACTAGGTGCCTGGGTTTTTTTAGGAAGGAACTAGATATATGTAAACAGAGAGTTAGCAGATCATAACTTAGATAGCACTCCTTCCCTCCTTTTAAACCATTTGCTTTCCTAACTGAAACTGGTGGTTTGTGATTCTTCACATTATTCTTTTAATGTCATGACCTGTGTGTCAAAGTGAGAGGTTGCTTGTGGATTTTTCTCGTCTTTGAAAGCAATACTTTCTCCAGAGACAAAGAAGCTCTTTTACGACACTCTCAGCAATTGCCATGAGGTGGGAGCTACAAATCGGGCAAGCCTGGGCAGTTGCATGCTGACATTTTTCATTCCTTATGACCCACAAGTATTTCTCTTTCAACAAGGCTTCTGTGTAAGTGAAAAGGAACTTTTTTGTTTCCTTGATTTAGTTATATTATGTTTTAAAATTCCTCTTTGGCTCAAATTTCTCTCTGGAAGCTTCCCTGGCCATAAAAAATTTCACACAACCCCTTTTAATTTTTAAATTTGAAAATTTGTATTGTTCCTCTATCTTTATCAACAAATAAGGGACAAATTTACTTTGTGTCATTTGCATTTGCAAAGCCTTTGTAAGCTTTTTTCCACAATAGACCACTCATAGCTTTGCACATCAGAAATGAAAAAGTAGGCATATTTGGCCCTTGAAAAGAAGCCTTTTCCAACTTTTTGTAAACATTAATGACCTATTCATAAAGAAAAGGGCAAAAGTTTTGCACAAAGAGATATTAAAACACTGAAAATCTGCTAAAGCCTGCTGGAGAAAGAAAAGATGGTGACAGCTTTGGGCAGACTCTTTGGGAAAGAGAAACGAGTGCTACAAGTATACTACATTTAATCTTATGATGACATTAGGAAGTTTCCATGAGGAAGTTTCTGGTGATTTCTATACATATGTAATACAAACACAGAAGAACAGCTTTCCCACATCAAACATTAAAAATGTTCATGTATCTCAATATTCTGTCTCCGATACTGTCAATAGTGGACGTTTTTGGAAAAGTGTCCAAATGGAGCAGTGATGCAGTGATCACTCTCTGGCATGTGCTCCCATTTCCAGTGTTTGGCAAGTGCAAGACTGCCTGGATGACCAGTGTGTCTTTGCATTTCTTCCAGGTGTGTGTCCAGCTGTGTTTTGACCTTATGTGTACCACAATGTCTTGTGGCAGGAGATTCCACAGTTTGACAGCATGCTGTTCAAAAAAACAGTACCTTCTCATGTTTGGTTTGAATTTATGACCTATTATCATCAGTTAATGTCCTTCTCAATCTTCTACTGGCTGTAACAGTGATGAGTCATTCCCTATTTCCTATTCACCTTTTCCATTCTACTTATGATTTTACAGTCTTCTGTCATGCCCCTTTTTAAACATTTTTTTCCAAGAATAAAGTATCCTTATCTATACTGCTATTCACTGTATCAGCTGTTCGGTATCTTTGATCGTGCTTTTTGCTGCTTTCTATGTCATTCTGCTTCTTCTACACACTTGCTCAGAAAAAATAAACTTCATATGCTTTCTTCTTAAAAATATACTGATTACCAACAACGGAAATATGGTAGAGAGAAAACAGTTACCGCTATTTCAGGCCACCATTGAGAAAAGTGCTACGTGCCCTTACTTTCTGTTGAGGACAGATGTTATTCGTGTTACTTAATGCTGTACTGGAAGGTACTTGGCTCAGATCCCGACAGGCATTCAGGTTTCCAGCTCCTGTTCAGGCTTCTAACATCTCACTGATTTAATGGAAAGCTGAATACTTGGTTAGATGTGGTTACGATAGGAATCTCAACAGAATTAAATGCTTGCTATGTGTGATCAGGTTTGAGCTTGCAGGATCTGGTCCTAATCTCTAAGCACAATTAAATGACAGTACTGAAGATTTTTAGAGGTGTTAAAAAAAACCCCAGGTCATTGTTAAAAGAAGACTCTCAGGGACTATGGGAAACACTTTTTCTCCTGGATGATACACACAGATGCTCATTCAGGATGGCTTTGCTCTTTGTGTAGTAAATTGTCACCTTCCTGGGCAGTGAGTGCAGGGAGGTGTTACCAGAAGAATGGATCCCATGGCGATGTTAGGCAATCTGTATGAAGGCTCCATTGTGTTTAATGATATCCGACATGGTACTCTGCAGTACAGAAAAATGGGATAAATGGGATTTATGACTTTATGCAAATAAAAGGAAAAACAAAGGCTGGATTAAGTCTTTTTGTAAAAGGGCAGGATTAGTTATTATGTTTTCCTGTAAGAGGAAAGGAGCAGCAGAGCACACCTACCTTTCCCAGTAGCTGACTGCTGGTTTGTGTTCAGTGCTCCTCAAGCAAAACCTCCTTGGTTACACATGCATTTGAGATCACCTGGCAGGTACAGCGCCTTGTGCAACAGAGGCAAAATTTTTGTCTGATCCAACATTTGTCTTCAGTGGGAACTCTTGTGTGGGCAAAGCCTGTGTGATCAGCCCACCCCTATGGCAATGCACTCTCTAAGACAGTCATCTCAGATAAAGGTCTTGTGTTCATTTGTGTTACAAAAAATGAAACTAGTCAGAAACAACAAATATGCCATTTCTTTTCCTCTAGGTTTCAGTTTTCCGTTTGGAACCCCTCCTTGTTTCATTTATCCGCTTCTACCAGCGTATACTGGATGAGTGTCTCTTTACACAGTGCGTAATTCAGGTTTATGAATGCAGTTCGTGTAAATTGGACATTAGTTGTTTCCAGATATGATGATTCAGCCCTAGAGAATTTGCTTTCTCTTTCCCATACTTTGAAATGTCGTTCCCCATAAGTAGTCTTCTTAAACACTACTGCTGGAAACCATGAAGAATAGCAAAGAGGCACTCACTGCTCCTGGTAGTATTCTGGACACAAGGGATTTCACTATTATCTTCACTTCCTTTAATTAGCCTGTATTCCTAGGCTCTCAGTAGAATGACTAAATGACTAGAGGGCAATAACTAGAGCTAAATTAGAGATGGAATGAGGTACCCAAAGGCATGTGAATTACATTTGCTATTGTTCTGCTGAGAAAAGTGGGTCAAGTGTTTTGGTACCTGATATCGAGCTTTACTTGGAAGGTCAGGAGAGCTATGAAGGTTGGGTGTCAGCTGATGAGTCCTGAAACAAATCCCAAGATCGCCATAAATACAGTCTTCTTGTGAATGACTCTAGGCAAAAAAAGGATTTCTTCATAAACTGTGAAAGCCAAAGATTGAAAACTAATTTCAAATCTTGCCAAATGCCTCATTGCTCTCTGGGAGCAGTAGGGAAGGACTGAAGGAAGAAATTGAGGGCAGAATGAGAATAAAAACCAAAACCGTCAAATGGCATATTTCAGAGTGTTGCAATGCAGCTTGATGCAAGCAAACTTTGGAAGTGCAAATAGCTCTGTGACCTCAGGTCCAAAGCATACAGCTCTGCTGCAGAGAGGTCTGACAAGCTTTCTGACCTGACTTCAGATTATAATAAATGCTTTAGCAAACAATGAGGTGCTATAGCTTGCTAAAAAAATTGCAGGCAAAAAAGGTTAGCAATGAGCTTGTGCCAACATGTTGTCAGAACTATGTAAAGGAATGTGTGGATGGAGGCTGCCATAACATCATAAACACAAAACCTTTCTTTCAGAAACAGTGCAAAGTTTGCAATGCAGATTTTTCTAAGCTGGTGAGTAACGTTGCCATGCTCTGTGAGTGGCCTGGGTTACCCTGATCTTGGCAGTGGGCAGGAGCCAGCTGGAAGCTTGGAGCATCCCGTTGCGTGTCCACAGTTCTGCCCCTGGGATGGTGTGGCCCTCACCCAGGAGCACCTGGCATTGAGTTGAGTTCCCACATGCGACCAGGCACTTGGAGCTATGTGCACTCCAAAGGGTGATGTTGGCTTGTACTGGACCCACACTTAAAGACTTGATGCTGCTGATGCACAAGGATGCCAGGTTAGTTGTAGGTATATTTTTCCCTAACCTCAATCTGAATTCCTAATCCAAATGTAAATTAGTTTCCTGCAGATTTCTCTTGTTAGTTTGCACTAAAAGATAAGTCTGTATAAAAGAAAAACTCTCCAGCAATTTTGTCCTCTCCACAAAGTCACATTATCAGCTATCACTTTATTAAATGTGTGATGGTACTGTGCTCAGTGACTTATTTCTCATGCTGATTTAAAACTGAACCACGAGATTTTAAATACATTACAATTTAGCTGTACTCTTTAATAATGTGCATAGATGTATATGTGTGAACTGAGTACATTAAACATCTTAGAAAACAGAAGATCAGCAGTTGTAACCTGACTTGTAGAACAGTTTTCCCTCTCTTCCTGTTTTACAGAATATGTTTAGTTAATTTTACATAAATCTTGAGAGTTATAGCTTTTCTAAGACCTTAAAAACTTCTGACGTGAGATCTGGGGAACACTTAGCAACAAGCAGTATTTCTATATTTTTTCTATCTTTTATCTTATTTCCGTTCTACTTCTCCTTTTTTTTTTTTATTGTATTTTCAAGCACAGGGTCTTCGGAGCAGGCGAAGCAGTTGATAAATTATATGCTCCACTTAAAACAGACAATGATAATACAGATTGGACATTTGGGATAGGTGTTAGATTTCAGAAAATCTGAAGGCACTGTTAGCAATGCTGGTTCATTTTGTCTTCACTACAAAGAGAAAAAAAGAATATGTATACATATGTATATAAGATTTTTTAATTTAGTTTGCAACTATAAAAGCTGTGCTTTGCATGTGAAAAACAGGTACAGTGAAAATTATTCTTTTAGGAGACCAAAACTGGGTGCCAGTTAAAGCCATAGAAACTTGCCATGGGCTCCACAGTCCAGGGCTTGGCCCCTGTTTTCCCATTGTTTGCTCTGCTCCTGTCAAGCCTTGTTTCAAGAAAGGCGATGGCAAAGCTCCCACTGACTGTAAGGAAAGTGAGGTCTGGCCCTTGGTGAGCAATAAATGTTCTGCGAAGGTTGGGGCTGAGAGCTTGGTCTGGTTCCTGCAGGGCTGACGTGCGCCACCGGGGTTAGCTCTCACCCCACCCCTGCATTCCCCTTCCAGCTCTGAGATTTACAGGGCTCCATGGAAAAGCCCCCACATCGTACTGCATGGTGTACTCAGTCACTGATGAACTTTAAATCACTCTGGCTGATGGCTTCGAAGAAAACAGCCTTGCTGCCATTATATAAATCAAAGAAATTATTAGCTTCCCTTGTTCTGTTTCTGGTACAACATTTACCTGACTATTTGGGCAGCTTAACAAATGCTGTTGTTGATGACAGTCATCTGCAGAACGGTGCAACTGAAAAAATGAGCCTCCTTTCCTGCAGAATGTCCCCCTTTGTTCCTTTCAGGCTGTGGAAGTGCTGCAGGAAAGATCTTCCTCATCCTTAGTTTGGTACTTCCCTCCGAGAGGCTGACACAGCCCTCCTGGCACCTTCTGCCTAGACTTGGTGCACAGGAGCCGGGTGGGGAGCTGAAGCACAGATATCCAGGTATAGAAAGGTCTCCCTGTCTTGGGAGAAATTTCCACTTCTTGGGGTTTCAGGTCTTTTTTTGAGACCCTCTCTGTACCCCACACATGGTGGAAGGACTTTGCTCTTGAGACAATGAAGCTCTCCATGTCTGTGTGGTGTCTGAGCCTCCCTAGAAATCACAAAACAGGGATATTTGCTCTGTGTTCCCCGAGTTGTTTCATCATGTATGATCATTAGCAATTGGGATGACTGAGAACCACTTCAGGCCCTGGACTGAAGGAAATGTCCAGGTCCCTTCACTGATGTTGTCCTTGCCATGGTCAGCATGTCTTCTCCTAGCTCTCTCTGTCCCAGCTCCAACACCTCCATCTGCAGAGAAATACAATTCAACAGGAAAGTCTGAGGCTGAAACTGGTGAATACAGAGGGCCTGAGCATTCAGGAGTGGGTGGCAGAAAGAAGGGAAGAGGTAGATGTGGGAATTGAGGCACCTCTCAGTTTATCCGGGCTGCCACTGCCCCCCAGCCATTGGCCTCAGGCAGAACTGTCCTGGCTGTTGCACCCTTTCTGCACCGCTCCAGGTAGTGGTCGTTGCAAGATTTGTGCAGGGGAGACCTTTTTCTTCCAAAACTTGCTCAGATATTAGGACACAGTCAGGAATTAGGACTGAGGCAATGACAGGGTGTCAAACAAGGAAGAAGATCTCCATTTCTGTACTCCTTGTCTCTCCACTGCAAAGAATATTTGTTCCCTTGAATAAATTCCATTGAATAAATTTGATAAATTCTGGAATGTGCTGGGGAGGTATACATGGTTTTACTTAAGTGCATTTGTAAGGTTTGAGACTCATTTTATGCCAGCAGGAAAAATAAATGGTCATAAACCAGGCAAATGATACACAGACATAACCTCTATCCCGGGAAAGGTGATGGAGCAGCTTATCCTGGAGGTCATCAACAAGCAAGTGGAGGAAAAGAAGGTTATCAGGAGTAGTCAGCATGGATTCACCAAGGGGAAATCATGCCTG